>WBZN01000179.1_pt1 | contig 85424 bp, 73 predicted proteins | sample 5204281 | NCBI WGS metagenome assembly WBZN01 (sample SAMN12344347, study PRJNA552823) | activated sludge metagenome | biome: Activated sludge suspended growth; feature: Nitrification reactor; material: Wastewater; isolation source: activated sludge from nitrification reactor of wastewater... | reverse complement strand
TCAAGGGCCGTTCTTCGGAAGACGAGTTCTGTGAATGACAATGGGGGCAAGTAACCAGCATGACCGAGAGAGCAGAGCAAGTCTGCGACCACGCCCTCTTATCAACAGCGTAGGGGACCAGTTCCTAAAACCAAGATCTAGATCATCGTCGCTGGCTTTAGGGCGAGTTAGCCTTTCGCGAATTCACTCGCCCTTCGGCGTCTGCTAAAATAACTTCATGAAGCAATTGAAATATTTTTTACTCGTCTTGCTGAGTTCTTTGGTCTTTTCCCCGGCCCAAGCTTTTTTCACCGAAGTGGGCGCCTCCTATGGCCACGACCGAAAAAATTTTGATGCCAACAATTACACAGAATCGGAATCTCTCACTGGTGAATTGTCTTTTTATTTTATGGAGCGAGTCGCTCTGGAGCTGAGTTACACGGACGCCACGGGCTTACTCAAACAAAAAGCAAGTTCGACCGATCCGGCGCGAACGACGCAGCAGAAAACTCAGATTTTCGGCGCGGACTTAATCCTGATGTTTGCCGATCGCAAGGCCTTTCTGCAACCCTTTATCAAGGGCGGCGGCGCACGCATCAGTCGCAGCCAGGAAATCAAAATCGAAGGCTTTGACACCCAAACTTTGGACCCGGAAACGGCGACCGTTCCCAGCTACGGTCTCGGCGTCAAAGTTCTGCTGACGGAACAGCTGAGTTTTAAGTTCAGCTACAGTGTCTGGCGCACTCCCATCGGCGGAGGCGTAACGACCGACGACAGTTCACTACGGGCCGGAATCTCTTGGCTTTTCTAAGATTTTTGTCTTTGCTTTTGTTTGTGGCCTTCAGCAGCCTAGGCTGCCAAATGGGCTATCTTTTGAGCAGCGCCTACAACCAAGTCCACTTACTCAACCAGCGTGTTCCCATCGCTGAGGCTCTCGAAGATCCTAGCCTCAGCGAAAGTGATCGGCAAAAAATCCAATTGGCGCAAAAGGCCCGAGCCTTTGCCGAAAAAGAACTGCATCTCAAGGCGACGCAAAATTACACGAGCTTCGTTAAGCTTGATCGCCCCTACGTGACCTACGTGGTGAGCGCGGCCCCTCGCTGGGAGTTGAAACATCACCTGTTCCATTATCCTTTTGTGGGCGATATGCCCTATAAAGGTTTCTTCAACGAGCCCGATGCCAAAAAATTCAATGAGGAGCTGCAAAAAGAAGATCTCGACACTTACCAGCGCGGCGTTTCGGCTTATAGCACTCTGGGCTGGTTTAAGGATCCCTTGCTGAGCTCGATGCTGCGCTATAAAGACTATGATCTTGTCAACACCATCATCCATGAAATCGTCCACGCCACTTTGTACATTAAGCACGAGGCTGATTTCAACGAACGCATGGCCGTCTTTCTCGGCAATAAAGGGATGGAGCTTTTCTATCTGCAACAAGAAGGCGCCGACTCACCGACCCTTGCCCGAGTGAAAAAGGACAATGAAGATGATCGGGTCTTTTCAGTTTTTATTTCGCAGGAACTCAAGGACCTCGAGCAATGGTACAAGGACTATCCCGCCGCCGACCGAGACGAAAAGAAACGCCATGAGCGTTTTCAGCAGATTCAAGTGCGCTTCAAGCAAAATATTATTCCGCTTTTGAAAACCGATTCCTATACAAAATTTTCCGAAGTCGAAATAAATAACGCTCGCTTGCTCGTTTACAAAACTTATATGCAAGATCTTTCAGATTTCGAAGCCCTTTATCAGAAGGTCCACGGAAACTTCGATGCGTTTATCCAGGAATGCCGAAAATTCGAAGGTGAAAAGGATCCTGTCGGAGCGTTGAAAAAGGCGATCCGTTAAGGACTGGTAGCGCTCATAAGTCGTATTAGTTACAAGTCAGGCGAGCCGGGATTTCTGAGCTGTTAGTTGGAAGGACGGCAACGACTTTCATATCGTTGCTAGGATAAACATTGACGGTGTAGCCGATTTTTTTCAATTCGCAGGTCGAAACATCTTCGCCTAAGCTGGGATTCGATTTACAAACAACCTTGTCTTGAACAGGCTTCAATTTATTATTATTGGTCACGCGTAAAGAAACTTCGAGGACGCCGTTGTCTTCGGCAAAGATGGCTTGGAGGCGGGCATCCCGAACATCACGACCGCGGCAATCAGGTCGTGCCCCATTCGCATGAGCATTGCTTGCGATGATTAGAAGCAGGGCTGCGAAGATTGTTTTCATGGGGCCTCCAAAAGTTCATTGGTCAGTTTCGTTCAGTTCATCTGATTAAGATGCGAACTTGGTGCCAAAATTGGGCTCGCGGGCCGCGCCTGTAAGGGTTTAGACGCCTTAGTGCTGTCAAAAGGTTAATCGAATGTCAGAACATTTCTGACACTTCTCATTTTGAAACGTTTGTAACCTGTCATCGAATTTGCCCAGGTGCCGAAGACGCGCTTCTTCCGCAGTGGAGCTTGTAGGCGAAAGATCCTTGGGCAATTGACGTTTTTTGAGCATTAGAAATGGAAAACGGTAGCCTTAGAGGAAAGGACTAAGTCGATCCCTCTTTCGTTTTCGCTTTTTGCGGAGCGCCTTCCGATTTTGTCAACGTATCCGCCGTGGCTAGAGCTTCTTTGAACTTTTTTTGCATTTCGTGAATTTCGCCCATTAACTTCGAAGCGTCCTCAGAATCCTTGCAGGTCGCTAACTTATTCAAAAATTTGAATTGCTCGGGAGCGATGGCTTCTGAAGGAACATCGGATCCGTTACTTGATTTGAGCTGAATAACGTAGGGTCTCTTTGTACTTTTATGGGTCCTATCAATCCCCAGCGAACTGAGATTTTTGGTCACATTCCGATCTTGTGGATTGAGCTTCAGTTCGACACTGTTAGGTTGGCAAGAAAGCTCTAGGCCTTCAAGCGTGAAAAGAGAGCCTAGTGCCAGCTGCTGACGCTCATACTCGGTTACTTTTTCGGAGTGATTTGCTCGGTCCAAAAATAGCGATCCTATGAACGTCCCTACAGGTATTGCTACAATACATACTCCAGCCGCCGGATCCGGACCGAAGCCGAGACAGGCTGGCGTACCCAATAATGACCAAAGAGCATTAATTCCGGCACTTACAATAGAAGCCCCCACAGACGAAGGCTTGGTGGCCGCAGGCCCCTCCCACTCTTGGGCCATTACCGTCGGCAAAACAACTGACATCCAGGCCGAGGGCGATTTCGACTCCAGCAACTTTGTGAGCGCCCGGTAATTACTTTCCACGAGTTTTGTTTTATCGTATGCCCAAGTCTGACCTTTATATTGAATGCTCATAGGACTGTAAGAGGTTAAAAAAATTCCTGTGCGCTGACCATTAAGGGTCAGTTCATTTTTTCGCAGGCTCAAGCGCGGAAACGAAGCGGGATTTTTTTCATCGCGATTTTTAAGATCGTTTCGAATCTCACGCAGGGACTCCACCGGGATACCGGCATAAGCCATATAAAAAAAGATCTGCTTTTCGGATTTGAGCGTGTCAAAAAAAGCTTTGCTTAACTCATCCTTACTTTGTTTTAAGGAATCAGACTTTTTTAGTCCTTTTGCTTCGAGGGGACAGTGGATCATGAAAAAGCAGATGAGAATTAAAAAAGAAACCGCTGAATAAATCGTTTTCACTGAACTCTCCCGACAAATCATTAAATGTAATGAGTCTTTTCTGTATTTTAAATGGGGGCCATTGCTTTGTCAAATTTATAGTTACAGCCCCCTAATACCTCTAGACCCGCCGAAGGCCTACTCTAAGAGCCTCAATTCTGCTTCATTGCTAACTTACAGCTTTAAGAAAGACATTTGTCTTTGCGGCCCCCTTGCATAAATACTCTCTCCATGTGGAAGTGGAGTTTTTTAATCTTTTTTTTATCCCTCAAATGCCTCAGCGGCAGTTGGACCAGAGAGGCTTTACGACTCAGCGGTGGCTCCGACCAAACACGGCGGCAGGCTCTTGGTCAACTTCGCCAGCAGCCGCACCTGCACGAGCTTCTGTTGAAGGAGCTCGCGGGTCCTCAGCGTGGTTTAGCCCTCGACGTGATTTCCGCCTTAGAAATGCGTTCTTTTCTACCGACCCTGCTTGAAAAAGCCCAGACGGACGAAAGTGGATTTATTTATTTGACCATCAATACTCTTCTCACCATGCAAAATCGAGATGAGGTCGTGGCTATTTATCGGCAAAGACTTTTCTGTCCTCCCGCCTGCAAAACATCACCGGCGGCCCAAGTGATCCTTCTCGATGCCTTGAGTTTTATTCATGAAAAACTTCCTTACAATGATCTGCGGCTTCTTCTGTTGAGCCCAGGGGCTTGGCCCGAAGTCAAAGCGGCCGTAGTCGCCTATGTTCGCGAACAGACGCTGGAACAAAATGACAACCGCTATTTGCCGCTTTTGAAAATAGCCCTCGCTGATCCATCTCTCCAGCTGCGCGAGCAGACTATTTATTTTATTGCAGAATTACCGAAAGACATGCGCCGGAAAAGAGTCGTCGATCTGCAGAACTGTGCTCTGCCCGTCTCGCCGACGACGCAGAATCTTTGTCGCAGATTGGCGCAGGAAAAATGAGGGTGCATCTCCTTTTTCTTTTGGTTTTTAAAAGCCTTGCGGCAGCCTCTCCACAGCCTCAGATGACAGACATCCATATAGCCTTTGGCTACAAAGATGCAAGGCCCGCCCGCTTGGTCGGAGACCGCTACGAAAGACTTTATATTTTGCAAAAATTGACGACAAACTGTTCGGCCTCTTCTTCGAACCAGGCCTGCGGGTTTGAGAGGGACTTAAGCGACGCCAACCTTCTCACTCGGAAGGTGAAAAATCAGGTTTTTCGAATCCGCATCACCGCCAGCTCTGCCGGGGCGGATGACTTAGATAATAGAAAAAATGCCTATCAAAAATATCTGACGCAGATTTCGGAGAATAATTTCATATATGGCTTAAGAACAACACCCGTTGTTTTTTATGTGGGACATTCGCGGGATGGAGGAGGACCTGATTTTTCACCTCCCCGTCTTCTGGTCAAAAATAATCACGTTGATTACAACTATTATCGAAAACACCAACCAGGTTTCAAAAAATTACTGGAGTCTTTGAGTCAAAAGCAAAAAGCCCAAGATTTAAGCCTTGGGCTTTTTTCCTGCGATTCGACAAAACATTTTGAAGAAAAAATCCGTCGCCATTCCACTTCAGTGAAGATTCTCACAACGACAAATTTAGTTTATTATACTGACGCTCTTGCAAGGACCCTACAAGAGCTTTCAGTTTTTCTTCATAAAGAAAGCAATTCAGAAACTAGCGACTAACACCGGTTGATCCCGCACCCAAACTCGCCAAACGGGGCGAAGTGTCTGTGGTGGGGCTTGAAATCGCATTTCCCATATTGCCTGTATTGTCCATATTCGTCGTTGGGGCGTTCGTTGCGGCCACATCTGTGGCAGGTTGGGCCGTCACAGGGGCAGAATTCATGGCCTCATCGTTTTGGGTTTTTTTGTGACTGCAACCTAGGGTGAGGGCCAAAGTCAAAGCACCGGCCGCTGGGATCATATACACTGCTTTTTTCATAGAAATCTCCTTTTAGATTCATACCAAACATCAGACTCGATGTTTGGTATGAGCAATGCCTATGCCAAAGGAAATCCAATTCACCTCAATTTATGATCGGAGGAATCACCGAAGATTCGGGCGCAAGTCCTGCGCCTTCGATCTTTGGAAACTCAACACCCAGAGTTATTTTGAGAACCTCATTCACATCGTTCACAAAATGAAACTTCAAGTCCTTGCGCACATCCTCGGGGACCTCGCGCAAATCCTTTTCATTGCGATGACAAAGAATCACTTCTTTGACCCCTGCCCGGTGGGCCGCAATGATTTTTTCTTTAATGCCACCCACGGGAAGTACGCTTCCACGCAACGAAATCTCTCCCGTCATGGCCATCTTTGGATTGATCGGCTTTTTCAGCAGCAACGAAGCCATCGAACTCAGCATGGTCACCCCTGCCGAAGGCCCATCTTTAGGAATGGCCCCGGCAGGCACATGCACATGAATATCTTTTTTGCTAAAGTCCAGCAAAGGATCGATCAGAGGCAAACGGGACTTGAGTAAACTCAGAGCGATCTTCGTGGACTCTTGCATCACCTCGCCTAACTGTCCCGTCAACAAAAGTTGACCCGTTCCCGGCATTTGCGCCGATTCAATGAAAAGAATATCCCCACCCACCGGCGTCCAGGCAAGACCTGTGACCACGCCCGCAGGCAGATAACTTTCGATCATATCGGACGAGAATCTTTCGGCGCCAAAAATTTCTTCCAAATCTTTAATGTCGACTTGCATCGTTTCACCCGCCGTCTGCGCTTTTACGAGCTTGAGACTCATAAATTTACAAATGGTCGCAATTCTTCGCTGCAGGTCCCGCACTCCCGCTTCACGCGTGTACTGACTCAGTAGCTGCAAGAGCGCCGCATCCGTCACTTGCAAGGCGGACTCTTCAATCCCATGTTCCTTCAACTGTTTTGGCCACAGATATTTTTTCGCGATCTGCTTTTTCTCTTCGATGGTATAGCCGGTCAAGTCAATGATCTCCATCCGATCTAAAAGAGGCCCCGGAATATTTTCAAGCGAGTTCGCGGTCGCGATGAAAAAAACTTTGGATAAATCAAAACCCGTGTCGAGATAATGATCATGAAAGCTATTATTTTGTTCTGGATCTAAAACCTCGAGCAGCGCGCTGGCAGGGTCCCCGCCGTAACCGCGACTTAATTTATCGATCTCATCGAGAATAAAAACGGGGTCGTTCTCGCCTGCTTTTTTCAGGGCCGCAATAATTCGGCCTGGAAGCGCACCGATATAAGTCCGCCGATGACCGCGGATTTCCGCATCATCGCGCACTCCACCGACGCTCACCCGAGCGTACTTTTTACCGAGGGCCCGCGCGATGCTCTTTCCCAGCGAAGTTTTGCCCACGCCCGGTGGGCCGACAAATAGTAAAATAGACCCCTGATGCGACTTGCGCAGTTTCATCACCGCCAGATGCTGCAGAATTCTCTTTTTGATTTTGTCCAAGCCAAAGTGATCTTCGTGCAGAACCTTTTCGGCCTCTTCGATGTCGATCTCTTTGTGTTCTGAAGACTTGTTCCAAGGCAGGGCTGTCATCAGTTCAAGATGGGTACGGATCATTTGGTATTCCGGTGAGGAGGAATTGATCCCTTCAAGCCTTCGCAATTGAGTCTTGGCGAGCTGCAGGGCCTCTTCCGGCATGCCGGCCTCGTCGATTTTTTGTTTGAATTTGCTTAAAATGCTATCCGAATCATCGTCGCCCAACTCTTCGCGAATAACCTTCATCTGCTCACGCAGAATGCTTTCTTTTTGATTTTGCTGGAAGGATTCATTGAGTTTTTGGCGAATGCCCACTTGAATTTTCAGACGCTCTTTGAGATCGCGCAGAAGATCCAATAGTTTCAAAGCGCGCTCTTTCAAATCGGCCACTTCGAGCAGTGATTGCTTTTCGGCCATGGTAAAATCAGCATGGGCCGCACAGACATTAGTCAATAAAGACAAATCCGTGATTTCTGAAATCCATTCTTTGATTCTTTGCATATTCCCCGGGAGGAGCTCGAGCACCTCATAGGACAATTGACGAATACTCGAAAGCAGCGCCGCCTGCGTTTTCTTGTCAACACTTCCTGTACTATCATCAAAGGCTTCGGTTAACGCCTCAAGATGTCCCCCTTGGTCGCGCACAGTGACCACGCGAATCCGCTGGTAAGCTTTGACAAAGACATTGTAACTTCCATCTTCATCCATTTTAAAGGATTCGACTTTGCAAAGCGTCCCAACAGAATAAAGATCCTCTGCCTTTTCAACATTTTGCGAGGGATTCTTTTGCGCGAGCAATACAACCCAAAGATGATCACGCAAGGCCTTTTGCAAAGCCGAAACGCTTTTTTCGCGCCCCACCCGCAAAGGGATGCTGATCTCTGGAAAAAGAACGGTATTCTTTAATGGAATCACAGGTATAAATCCCGATACGAAAGACATAAGGACCTTCCTCCACTCCTGAGGAATGGATATATCTTTAAAGATGAGGTCGTTCATTTAAACGTCAAGGTCCGAAAATAAGTTGCTTGCGTTGATACGGACACAAAACTATTCTCAGCAGGATGAGAATCCTGACAGCCGAAGAGGCCCGACAAATCGATCAAGAAAGTCACAATGAGATTTCAGCTGCTCAACTGGTGGAAAATGCAGGGCGTCTTTCAGCCGAGTGGATCTCCAAGCATGGAACGAATGAGAGAGACCCTCGAAAAATCAACACGCTCATCCTGAGTGGTCCAGGAAATAACGGCGCTGACGGTCTCGTGGTCGCTCGTCATTTAGCGAGTCAAGGCTGGCCCGTGACGGTGATCTTTGTTGAGACACAGAATTCGGTCTGGAATAAAAACAAAAATCTTCTGCCTGCTTCGGTGAAATGTCTCGCTCTTGATGAATTTTTAAAATCCGCTTCTCCGTTTGCAGCCTTCGGCCTGATTATAGATTCTCTTTTTGGCATCGGCCTGAATCGCCCGTTGGCAGGAATTTATAAAAATTTAATCGATCGTCTGAACCAAGATGTGATCCAAGGGGAAGGCCCCAAAAATCTAATCAGCCTAGATACCCCTTCGGGTCTAGAGAGCACGCGAGGGCTTGTTTTAGGCAGCGCCGTGCGGGCTACGCACACTTTGACTTTTGGTTTTGCCAAAACAGGTTTTTTTATCAACAAAGGACCTTCTCACGCGGGTAGGATTCATGTCTTAGATGTTGGCTTTTCGCCTGCAGCGATCGATCGTTTGAGTCATAAAAAATTCGTTCTTTCAAAAGCCTGGGTTTTAAAAAATAAACCGGTCCTCGCCGACGACGGAAATAAATCGAACCGAGGCCGCAGCTTGTTAATCACCGGTTCTCGGCAATTCCCTGGAGCCGGCTTTCTTTCTGCGCGTGCCGCTCTACGAAGTGGCAGTGGCTATGCCCTTCTCGCGCACGACGGCGCTTCGCCTTCGGCCGCCGAGCATCCAGATCTTATTTTTATTGATCTCAAGAAAAATTCTTTGCACGACCTCAAGTACGATGCGGTGGGGATTGGCTCGGGCCTGGGGGTCAACGCGCGTACAAAAAAATGGCTTTGTTTTTTGAGGGATCATCATGTGCGGAATGTGGTGGTGGATGCCGATGCCATCACCGTCTGCGCTGAAGAAAATCTTTTTCCTCTCCCGAAAAGTTGGGTGCTGACTCCCCATGCGGGGGAGCTTGGCCGGGTTTTAGGAAGAACGGCCGCCGTGATTGAAAAAGATCGCTTTCATTATGCCCAGCTCGCCAGCCAAAAACTGGGCTGCGTGGTGTTCCTGAAAGGTTTTCATTCTATTCTCGCCTTTGATGAGACCGCCATTGTTGTTGCCACTGGCAATGCGGCCCTCGCGAAATCCGGCACCGGCGATGTGCTGACGGGAATGATCACGGCCTTTATGGCTCAAGGTTTGGATTCGCGAAAAGCCACTTTGATGGCGAGCTACATCCACGGGAAAGTGGCCGACGATTGGGTTCAGCAGAAAAAGGATCCCGCTAGTTTTTTGGCTTCCGACCTGATCGAGGCCCTGCCGCTCACGATGGGAAAGCTGCAAAGATCTGCCTCTATTCCTCGATGATCTTCGGTGCAGGGAGGGCCGGTTTTTTCAAGCTGGAACCTTCTGGATTTGCGAGCAAATTTTTCAATCGATTGGTGATATCCTGCTTGATATGGAGATACTGAATCATCTTATCGGGACCCAAAAGCGATTTCATTTTATCAAACTCTTCCATGGAAACTTGATTGTAGGCCTCGAGTTTTTTTCGGTATTGCGCAAGCTCGACGGATTTGGCTTCAGCCGTTTTAGCGACTTTCATTTTCTGCAGGCTCAATTGCATATCGGAATTCAAGTCTGACTTTCGTTGATTCAAGGTCTTGATGAGATCGCCCATTTTTTTCTCATCGGCAGGCTTCAGCGAAAGTTCGTCACTCATCTTCCAAAGAATAAGATCTTCAATTTTAGCTTTCGCTACGTCCTCTGCCGAGGCCGTCAAGCTTAGGAACAGCAAAAAGAAGAATAAAAATCTCAAAGTTCACCCTCACCGGGTGAACGATCGCTCAGCGGCGATCTTCACCCATAATTTTGTTGAATTGGGATATATTGAGATTTTCGAATGATTGTGAGGCTACGTCCACAAAAAAATCAGCCTCCGTTTGCGAACTGAACAGACCTATGTCTGAAGGGGACCGTATCGCCGCCGCCACAAGCTTTTCACCCGATTCATTGAGCACCAGCACCTGCGGTTTTTGCCGCAAATCCACGGACGAAAGGAAGAATCCTAAAGCAAGGACAAAGGCCAGTGTCCCGCCGGCCGGGTAGAGCCAACCTCTCCAATGGGCTCGCAAAAAATTCCGCGGCTTGAGCAGAGCCGGTTGCGGCTCCAGAACCGTTTCTTCGACTTGCGCCATGATTTGATCGTGCATCTGATCAAAAAAATCACCGCTCATCGGCAACTCGAGATCCTCGAGGGACTTCAGGGTCTGCCGTATTTTTTCCATGGTTATTTCGTTTTCTTCTTTCACCCTTCAGCCTCCGCAAACCTATGGTTCATTTCGGTGAAGAATCCACCCGCCTCCTGGGTCCAATCCTTCAGCTCTTCTCTTTGTTCAAACACCTGGCGAAGTTTCAGAAGCGCATGCCGATAATTCGCCTTGGCCGTGTCGTAAGGACATTCCATAATGTCCGCAATTTCTTTAAAACTCAGATCCTCGTAAACTCTCAGCACCAAGGCCGTTCGCTGCTTAAATGGCAGCTGGTTGATCTCCCGCTGGATCATCTCGGTCACCGCCGCGTGCACCAGCGAGCTTTCCGCGATCGCGTCCACCGCCACGTGCACGTTTTCGATGTCGGTCATGTCATGCCTGTTCTCGCGGATTTTATTGCGGGCCGTGTTGACGGCGATTTGGAAAAGCCAACTTTTAAAACTGGCTCGTCCCTCAAAAGAGTTCAGCTTCTCGTAAGCTTTGATAAAACTCTCTTGCACCACGTCCTGTGCCGCATCCATGTCTCTCATAAATCTCAAACTCAACCGCAGTAATCCCCTTTGATGTCGCTTCACGAGTTCAGAAAACGATCGCCGATCACCGGCCTTCACTCTCTCCACTAGCTCAAGATCGCTGTTGCCTTGATCCTGTTCCATCTATGACTCGCCCCCGTCTAACTTCGGTTAATCTTATGAATTTTTTTTAGTGATGGAGCCCTTTTGCTCCCTCCAGACCTTCGTAAATTCTTCCCCAACCGAAGACCCATGCTGCCAAGAGAACACTGCAATGGCGGTGCCTAAAATGCTTGCAGAGCGAGGAGCCAAAAAGTCTCTAAATACATGAAATTTATTATTTTTTTTGGAATGCCTTATGAGGTGTATAAGAGGAATTGATGAGCTGGGCAAAGGTCTGGTTTTACTTCAGAGAGTGGCCGTCGGCTCGAACAACATGAACGCGGTGAAAGAGATGTGAAAATGAAAACTCTAAACCACGGTCACTCGATTACGACCGCCCTGCTTCGAGTTGTACAGCGCTTTGTCGGCGCGATCGTAGACCTGGGACCATTCGGTTTCTTGCGGTTGCTTTGTCGAGACACCGATCGAAACCGTCACGAGAATTGTTTTGCCTTCGAAGACAAAATTAGTGGTTTCGATCATCTGGCGAATCCGCTCGGCCACTTCGCCTGCCGTTTTGCTGGCGGTGGCGGTGAGGATCAGGACGAATTCTTCTCCACCATAGCGGGCGAAGAAATCGTTCGCGCGGATCAGTTTTGCGATCACGATGCGGCAGAGCTCCTTCAGAATATAGTCTCCGCAGGGGTGTCCGTAGGTGTCGTTGATCTTTTTAAAATGATCGATATCAAAAGTGACCACGCTGAGATCTTCATTGAGAACTTCCGAGCGCTTGATCGCTTCAGGGCCTTTCTCGATCAAAGCCCCTTTGGAGTAAGCACCCGTCAACGCATCTTTTTGCGCCTTTTCGTACATCGCCTGATTCGTGATCGCTTCGATACTGCCGCGTTCGAGGAATTTGAAAATCACGTTGCCCGTTTTGATCTGATCATTATTTTTAAGCAGATAGGCCGAGAGTGGCGGCAATGCCTGCCCGTTCACCACGGTTTTATTGGTCGAACCTAAGTCGATGATAGACACTTCAGAACCGACCACGACAAATTTGGCGTGCGAACGGCTTAAGCTTTTATCATCAATGTAGACTTGGCTTTCCACAGAACGACCGATCACGATATCGGTTTGCGCGATGGCGTACTGTTTGCCTTGATAACCAGGGGGACCCATCAGGACAACAACCGCCGGAGGAGCATTGTCTGCGGCCTGCAATTTGCCTTTAAAAGTATCGCTCGCAACGATACTTGTTTTCTCGAAGTTTTCACCGCTGTCGTTATTTTGTCCCATATGGAAAAGTATAAAACCTGTCCTGCCCCATGACATTCATTTTTTCACATTTAGGCAAAGGTCCTAAGATACCGCAACATCTTCTTCGATTCGGTGGTAACCCCGCCACTCCTTCAAACGACCGCGCGGCCGCCCTCCGTCTTCAGGATACTCGACCAGAACGTAGGTCAACTTGGTGATTTTACCGAGTGAAACGATATCTAATGAGGTCAGCTCGGTCCAGGTCCCGGTATTGAAGTATTCTTTCTCACTCGACCACTGTCTATATTGGTAGACGTGAGTATGGCCAAAAATAACCGTATGGACCCGGTCATCGCCTAAAATCCGTCGGGCCGACTCGCTGAGGTCGGGGAAAATGGCGCTTTCCAGAACGATTTTGATAATCCTTTTAAAGGGCCAGCTGCGCCGCGGGTCTTTAACGAAAATACTCTTCAGAAAGTAGAGCACCAAAGAAAAAAAGGCCGACAGCATAGCCGTGGTCTCGTTGACGATGGCCCAGCGGAGCATCTTCGAAAAAGGACGGATTTTATCAATGTGGGGATATTTGTGCTTGATCTTCAAAACGAGCTCGACAAAAAAGTGAGAGCCGAAAGGAAGATTCAAAATAGGCTCCGGCAGATTTTTTTTCAAAAAAAACTTTTTGGGGTCCATGCGGTTGGCCGCTTCATGCATATGCCCGTGCTCGATATGCACGCCATCAAAAAAATAAACGATGTTCTTGTAGCGCAGAGGACTTCCCACGATCTGATTCAAGTAAGCGCGACAGGCGGGCCAAAGCATCGCCTGGTCGTGATTTCCTACCACATAGGTGATGCTATTGGTGGGCTTCGCCGCGAATTCGGCCAACGCTTTGAACACCCGCAGGTGCCCTTCGATCATGGACTTCATCACCTCGAGCGCAATGCTCTCGGTAATGACCGTCAAAAAATGGCCGCGGTAATCAACCTGAAGAAAATTAAAAAAATCGCCGTTGATGATGAGCTCGACTTCATAGTCGCGATAGATTCCGCTTGAATAGTAGTGGATGAACTCCACCAATTTTTCGCCGAAATTGAATTCTTCCAGCGGATTGAGACCGCCGTCGGCCAACACCCGGCCTTTACCGATGTGCAAATCACTGATGACGACTTTGATTTTTTTAATCCGAGCGATGCTTTCGTCAATCGATTTTGTGGGAGTCGCATCCATGAACTAATCCGCTTTCTTGAAAGGAACCAAGTTCTCTTCTTTAACCTCAAGATTGGAAAGAGCCAAGCGCAAAGCACGGACCGTGCGTTTAAACTGCTCTTGATTGGATTCAACCGTCTTATTGAGTTCAAGAACTTTACCTCGATAATTATCGAGCTCGGACTGCAATTGATCAATCTTTCTCTTCATCTCGAGAATGTACTCGTCTTTAGAGCGGATCAGTGCGGCTTTTTCGGCACGCATGAGTTCCAGACGATTTTCGAGTTCACGCTCTTTGACGCGGATCTTTTTGAAGTCCGCCTTCAGACGAGTGTCTAGCTCGTCCACCTTCATCCGCGCGCGGGTCACTTCGGATTCCTTATACTGCAGATTCCCTTTAAGAATGAGAACTTCACTTTGATGGGATTCTTCAATCTCCGCTTTTTCTTTTTCCATGGCCGTGAGTTTGATCGCGTACTCATCGGCACGGACCCGGACGATGTCGCCCGCCGAGGCCAGTTCTTCGTTTTCGGCACGGAGTTTTTCTGTTTCTTTTTCGAGTTCAAGAATGCGCTGCTGGGCAAGCTTCAAATTTTCGGCCTGGACTAAGCTTGCATCCATCGAAGTGAAAACGCCTCCGCCCGTACGCAGGCCACTGCTGCCGCGCAATTGACCGATACTGACTTTGACATCCGGCTCGACTTTGCGGCGCGCCCCTAACTTTGCTTGGGCAAAACCCTCGACGGCTAAGGTTCTTTCGTTATCGCTGACGATGGCCGACTTGGTGTGGGGAGGCTCATTCTGCAGGGAGACTGTTTTTTCTTCGCCATAAACGGGCCGGGTCGACTCATCTGCGACCGGTGGGGTCTCGCTCGGTCGCTCGGTGTTCGGCGCGGAAGGCAAACCAAAAACTTCATCGGGACTTTGATAGACGTCGCCCGCAAGAGAGGGGCCTTTGTAAGGTCCTTCATCCGCCGTGGGAAAAAGATTTTCCAAACCCTCGGCTTGCAAATCGAGACGACTCGAGGTGTGAGAGGGAATATGCGTTCCGGTCTTGGCCATGAGAGGATCTTGAACAAATTTTTCTTCAGGATGAGGCTGCAGCAAACCCGCCGCCCCCGAAAGAGGCGAAGTGGCTGAACTGTGCGAATCGGTAAAGGGATCAAAACCTGATTTTGTTTTTGAAGAAGAACTCAAGCCCTGCTTCAGATCCCCCCAAAGACTTCCCGAGGTGACATTGGTTTTTTCACTGAGGCCATCGGCATCTTCAATGCCACTGGCGGCGGAAGGATCCTCAGAAAAAAAGTGATCCTCATCCTCTTTGGATATTTTGTGAGATGTATCAGACTTGGCACCTTCAATATCCTGCATAAGGGATTCAAAAAGGTCGTCTGCCGCTGGATTCTTCTTTTTTTTCTTGTTCATGGCTGTAGTAAGTATCGGAAATTGAGCCATTTTTCTTGAGCAGCGCCCAACAAACAGGGACCTGTCCGTTAAAAAACAGGACCTGGGCCGGGGCGTCTCAAGACGAGATCAGAAGCTTTAGTGCAAAATAATCTTTTTATACTCACCCAGACGCTTCTCGACCTCGGCCAAAGTGACTTGAGCCAAGGCCTTCACACTAAAGTCCTGAATGGTATGGGAGGCGAGCATCGTTCCCATCAGGCAGGCCTGCTTTATATGGGAGATGGTGATTTCGCCTGTTCGGCTGGCTAAGAAACCAAAAACGCCGCCCGCAAAACTGTCCCCGGCTCCCGTGGGATCCACAACTTGCGGAATCGGCATCGCCGGAAGAATAAAGAAGCCTTCTTTTTTGGAGTACATGGCAAATCCGTACTCTCCCCGTTTGATGATCACCACTTCGGGTCCGAGTTCGGTGATGAGGGGAGCCGCCGAAATCGCGTTGCTCGCACCGGTGAGCAATTTGGCTTCACCCTCATTGATCAAAACCATATTCACTTTGGAAACAACTTTCAAAAGATCGTCTTTTTTGATGTTGATCCAAAGATTCATCGTATCGAGCCCTACAAATTTTGGCGACTTGACCTGTTCTAAAACTTTGAGCTGCAGATCCGGCGAAATATTCGCTAAAAAAACAAACGAAGAATTTTTAAAATTTTCCGGAAGTTCCGGATTGAAGTGCTCAAAAACATTCAATTCTGTTTTCAATGTTTTGGCTTCGTTCATGTCGCCGGCATAGGACCCTTCCCAATGAAAAGTCTTACCGGGAACTTTTGTCAAACCCGATACATCGACCCCCCGGTTCTTCAGCAAATCGTAATCTCTTTGCTCGTAGTCCTCACCCACGACGCCGACCACGCGGACTTTGGCGAAAAGCGCCGCAGCTAACGCAAAATAATTGGCCGAGCCCCCCAGAGCCCGATCGGCCCTTCCAGAGGGAGTTTGGATGCTATCATAGGCAAGACTTCCGACGACTAAAATCTCAGACATGGGGGACCTCATTATTGGCGGGAGAATTTTTCTGTGGGGTTGTTAATTCAAGTTTCGCGGCGGCTAATTCACGTTTGTACTTGGACATTCCCGCAAGTTGAGAATTGGAAATATCCATGGTTTCGGGAAGATCCGTCTTCGCGCTGGTCAGCTGACCGCAGGCCGCGAAAATATCACGCCCCATCGAACGGCGCAAAAGAACATGCGCTCCTAGTTTAATCAATTCGGTGTGGAAAAGTTCCACCTGCGCATCGGAGGGACGCTCGTAACCTGAACCGGGATGCTCATTGAAAGGGATGATGTTGATTTTGCAGGGAACCCCGCGCACTAGCTTCACCAACTGGCGGGCGTGCTCGAGCTGATCCGTCACGCCCTTCATCAAAACATATTCAAAGGTCACCTTGTCGCCGGTTTTTTCGCAATAATCTTTGCACGCTTTCAGCAGATCGCTCACGGGATATTTACGATTGATCGGCATGACCTGCGAGCGGATTTCGTCGTTGGGCGCATTCAAACTCACGGCGAGGCGCACTTTGGCGTCGGCAATACGCCACATCTCGGGAATGATTCCAGACGTTGAAACGGTGATTTTTTTGCGTGATAAATTAATTCCCCAGGGCGAGTGAATCACCTCCACGGTTTTAAAAACCGCTTCGGGATTATCGAGCGGCTCGCCCATCCCCATGAACACGATATTCGAAATGCGTTGGTCGGCCTCAAGACGATCGTGCACGGCCATGAATTGCCCCACGATCTCTTCTGTGCGTAGACGGCGTTTCAATTTTTGTTTTCCGGTGAAACAAAATTTACAGGCAATATTACAACCCACTTCGGAAGAGATGCACAACGTCAGTCGACCTTCCGACGGAATCACCACGGCCTCGACAGTATTGCCTTGGCCCATATCAAAGAGAAGCTTCTGCGTACCATCAACTGATTTCAGATGCTTCACCACGGGTGGAAGCTCAAAAGACAAGAGCTGCGGCAGTTCTTCGCGAAATTTTTTAGAAAGATTCGTCATCTTTTCGGGATCGATCACTCGTTGCTCGTAGACCCATTTAAAAATTTGTTGAGCGCGAAATTGCTCTTTACCGCGGCCTTTTAAATAGTCCTTCAAATCTTCGAGGGTCATGGAGTAGAAATTAACCGCTTTATTTTCAAGAGGCCGACCGACATTGTCGTCGTTGTAACTGAAAGGGGCTTCAGCGGGAAGGGCGACGGTCTCAGCGAGTGTTTCAGTGATTGTTTCGAGTGGCATCAGGGCTCCTTTGAATCCTTGGGCTTATGACAGCCTGGCTTGTGACAGCCGAGAACCTTAATTGGAACTCTTTGAACAAGGATGAGGCCGATTTCTTACCACTGGCCTTCACCGAAGACCACTAAAAATTGCGTCCATTTGAGAGACTTAAGATCCAGCCTTTAGTGAGCCGTTTGAATGTACTCCCGCAATTCGGGAATTTCACAAGGCACGCAGCCCACTTTACCCACCACGACGCCCGCGGCGAAATTAGCCAGCATACAGGACTGAACCAGGCTAAACTGACTGGCCAGGCCCAACGAAATGGCCGCGATGACCGTATCGCCCGCCCCGGTGACATCGAAAACTTGCCGGGCAAAGGTGGGAACCTCGGTGATGCTTTCGCCAGAAAAAATTGTCATCCCATCTTGGCCGCGGGTGATGACGATTTCGTGGGCTCCCGTCTTCTTCTGCAGAGCCCGACCCACCTCGATGATTTTATGGGGATTATCCTTAAGCTCATCGAAATCTAAACCCGACAGGGCAAGAGCTTCATTGTAATTCGGTTTGATCAAATCGACGCCCTGGTAAAAATCACCCGTCTTTGTGACATGCGGATCGACCAGAACTCTTTTCTGCGAGCGATGGCAGATTGCGACGATTTTTTTCATCAGGCTTTGGGTGATCACACCCTTCGCATAGTCCTCGATAATGACGGCATCGATCGACGGCATCTGCTTTTCGATGGTTTGTAAAAGGCGACTCTCTGTTTCAGGCGAGAGGTAACGCTTAATCTCATAATCCACGCGCACAATATGATGATGTCCCGTCATCACCCGCGTCTTCCGGGTCGTGGGTCGGTCTTTATCAATGACAATGGTTTCCCAACTGACCTTCGACTTCAGACAAAGCTCTTGCAGCATCGTCGCGCCCAAATCATTCCCTACAACCGACACTAAAACCGGCACTCCACCCAGGCTCGAGACATTCTGAGCCACATTGGCCGCCAATCCCAAGCGATTGTCTGACTCTTCGACATCCAGAACGGGAACGGGGGCTTCGGGACTGATTCTTCGCACCTGCCCCATCACGTACTCATCGAGCCCAACATCTCCGACAATCAGAATTCTCTTCCCCTGGAGAGCCTCAAGGCCACGGAGGAGGTTTTGTTTTTCTGTGGGGCCCATCACGGCTTTGTGCACACTGTTTGAAGCTGTCATTTTTTCACCTTTTGTAAGGGCGATTCTACCTAGTTCAAAGCCCGTTGGCCAGAGCAAACCGAGTGTGTTATAGCCTTGCCCGGTGGAACAAAAATCAAGCAACTCCAAAAAGATCAGCTCCCGCGGCCTTCTCTATTCGCCCGGCTATATAAGCTCCCGCGAAAAAAGCGAGATTCTGGAGTTTTTGCAAACTCTCTATCCCCTTTGGGAGCAGCGTTTTTCGAAAAATAATCCCCCGGGCCCGGGGCAAGAGCAAAGACAACTTTTGCGGCCGGTCTATTGGTTGGGGAATTGGCAGTTCGCCTGCCTGAATTATTATCATCCGCCTCAGGGGATTTTCCACCGCTGCGTCGAAGCGGAGGGCTACCCTCCGGTCCTCGCCAGACTGGTTGAAAAAATCGAATCCTTGGTGCATTCGCATTTTGAGTCCATCGACATCCCTCGCGGCTGGCATCTCAACACCTGTTTGATTAACTATTACGGAAACCAGCTGCAGGGGGATAAAAAAATTGATTGCGCGCGCGTCGGCGAACATAAAGATTTTGAACCGGGTCCCGTGGCCTCGGTCTCCTTTGGTGAAAGGGCGCTGTTTCAATTCATCTCCAGCCGTGGTCCGCAGGCCCCTTCGCAGGTGATTTTACAGCAGTGGCTGGACGATTCTTCATTGCAGATTTTTGGTGGACCCAAGTTCAAAAAACATCTTTTTCATCGGGTACAGCGGGTTGATAAAAAAGAGGGTCACTTTTTTCCCCTGAACGAGATCGAAAATTTTGAAACACGACGGATTAATTTTACTTTTCGCTATGTCCCGAATGAGCATATCGTGCCTTTTCGCGAACTTCCGGAAAAACAAAAGGAAGATGTACAGGGTTATGTACGAAAACTTGCCGAAAGATCAGTTTACTTTCAAGAGGCGCTGACCGAGGCAAATCGGCGTTCTTAGTTTCCTCCCAGATAACAAATAAAGCCTACCAAACAAGCGTCCGTATCAGAAGTTTTCACGTAGGCGGGACCTGAAACCGGCTGTGAAAATGGGCTCGGGCTTGTTCGGCAGCTGTCAGCTGATGCGTAATATTGCTGTTCTCCAACCGGTCCTGCGACTGCAATTTTAGCGTTTTCGCTGACTGCAGATTGCAAAACGGCACAGGATGTTTTTTCTGTCTCAAAGAGGACTTGAGATTTGAGAGCGGCTTGGGATTCCGAAAAGGTTGTCAATACCACCGCACTTAAAAATGCTCCAGATAAAATTTTCATCTCTTCCTCCTTCCTGTGTCCTTTGTGTTGTCCTTCGAGATGCACGACTGCGACCCGTTGCGGACTTTGAGCTTTGCCTTTTTGAGGGTCAATAGCGAGTTAAAGCTCTGCTTTAATACAAGTGGATTTTTGACGGATGACAGGGCTGGCTTGGTCTCAGTTATGCGTCTTTCGTTTTTTTCTGGGAACGGGCGAATGGCCCGATCTAGATCGCGTCTCTCTCTCGCGGGATTTTCGCGCCTCTGTCTCTGTACTCACGCAGAAGTGCGAGAAGTCACCGGATCATTTGAGCTGCACTCGCTTCGAGGCGCAAAGGCCGAGGGAGGACACAGCCTCCCTCGTAAAAAATTTCACTTACTTCACATCGTAATAAAGAGCGTCGCTCGCCACGTTGTCACAGCGACGGCCTGATTTATCAGTGGCTTTCATGGTGAAGTAACCATCGTCTCCCCAGACCTTACCCCAAGAATTACGGATAATCCAAGTGCCTACCCCCGGGGGTAGGTTTCCATGGGCATCAAAAACGCAATTGCCTTTGGCGTCCACGCTGGATTCACAGCTGTAACCTTCAACCACAACCATATGGTTCAATTGCGGATCTTTTTCTGTCGAGCAGCCGTTGAAAACACCGCCGCTGTAGGACTGAAGTTCATCATCCACAGCGATATCGATCGAAACGGGCAAATGCAAAACACCGATCACGTGGGCGATGTCTTGGAAAGACGGCGCAGGGATATCGGGATTCGCGCCTAAATTGGATCCTAAAAGTTTATATGATTTCGCAGAGGCAACAGCAGGACGAGTGACGCAATTTCCAGCCGTTTGCGTGTAACGTCCATCTGTTCCGTAAGCGGGCGCCCCTTTAGGACTGACCAAATAATCTGCGGCCGAGAAGTCCCCGCCATCACAGCCAGCCATTGTGGTTGCGCAATTCAAGAGGTAATTGAAGGACAAACGACCTGAGTCTTTTCCGGCCGCAATCCATGAACCACGCAGTGTGGACGTCAAGGCAAAATCCCAGCAGCTGCCGCATTGACCTTGATCTTCAACAGGGCCTACAGTGCCACGCAGACTGAACTTGCCGGGGACCTGAGTTGCACCCTTTGTCGCCGCAAAGGAAACGCGAGGAGCGGTTCTTAAGAACTCCTGGCTGGTGGACGTGCGCAAAAGTCCTGTCGCAAAACGAGCGGGGTAAGATTTCGAACCGTAAGTCGCAGCATCATCTGCCGCAAAAGCCGTTCCTGCTAAAAAAGCTTGGCCGATCAGAAAAAACTGAATGACCGTGGTTGAAAAACGCATAGGATTCATTCCTTTCAAGACATGCCAGCATCTTGCTGACATTTGACACATAGAATATAGAGGATAAAAACGGCGGTCAAAACGGATGCAGCCCTTCGTCGAGACCAGAAGTGAAAACCGGACTTAGGCGAGGTTTCGATGGGGCGGACCATTATGAATCGTTTCCTTCAGAAACGGCTGCCATGACCACTTTCCAACTCATTTGTTGTCCCATCCTGAGACGCGTCCTTAAGTAAGAATATCATTATAAAGCGTTTGTTTTTTATCGGCACGCGATTTAGTCCAGGCCTTTAGATGTCTCTTAACTATGTCGATAAGTACTTGAAACTTGTTCACTAAATTAAAAAGCGTTGAACCTCTAGGACATTTTCAAACGGAATAAAATGGCGAATTTCATCGAAGGCCTTATCAAAACTGTTAAAAATTTTTGTTTAATCGTAGCCTCGCTGCGGTCAGAGGCAAAATTTTATCAGGTCACTTTCGTCGCGGGACTTTGCCGATTTGCTCTGCGTGATTTTTTGATTTTATTTTTTCTGATCAACATTATTTTGATTTCTCCCGCCACGCGAAGTGAAACGCTAGAGAACTCCTACTCTCTCTATCAAGTTAAAAAATCAGAAACTCTTTCCGATGTTTTATTCCGACTTCGACTTATTCCCCTTTACGGAAAAAAGGGCAGTATCAACCAAGTCGCAAAAATAAATCATCAAAAAGTTTTAAAAGATGGAAATTTAATTTTTGCTCAAACGCTGATTATTCTGCCGATTTCACAGACAGCCCTTGAACAAGCCCTCGCGACGGAAACTTCGCCGCTGCCTCTGCCTTCCCGTGATGTGGCCGCCTCCCCTGAGACAGAAAACCTCTCCCCCGCTCCCATCGTTGAAACGATTCACGCCGAGGCTCCTCCTGTAGCGTCGCTTGCGGCCGCACCGACACCCGCTCCGGCGCCGCCGCCCGTTTTAGCGGCCCCGACCGCCGCGGCGACTCCGGTGCAGGGCGAAGCAAAAATTTTGGCCCCCGCGTACGTACCCACTTCAGAAGTTTCTATCACCGCCCAGGGCGACTATGTTTCGTTGCATGGCGAAGATTTGATCAACCATACGACGGGGAAACTTCTTTCCAAGCTCAATACGGGTTTCATTTTGGATTGGAAACAAAATTGGGACGAAGGCTTCAGCTCGCTGCTTTTTGTCGGGACAAAATCTTTGAGGTTTGAATCCGAAGCCCATGGAACGGCACTTCATAACAGCAGTCTTAGTACGTTCACCCTGGGCGCAGGTTTTCAGTCCAAGCTTTCGCCAAAGTGGCAATGGGGCTTGAGCGGCGAATACGGGGATCAGTTGTTCTATCGAGGCTATCAAGGGTCGGGCGGCGGGCTCGAAATCAATGCCGTGCAAATTTTAAGAATTCATCCCCGAGTTCAATACCTTTTGCTGGAAAGAAAGCCTTTATCCCTTCAAGTCGAAGGCGGAGTCTCCTCCTTCTCGTCAGGAAATTACGACAACTATTCGATTAACTCCGGTTGGGGCTATGACCTGGGACTTTATATGAATCAAGCTTTCACTCAAAAAGATTTTCGCTGCGGAGTGATCTATTCCGAGCGCAATCAAAGCACCTCTTTGATCACTTTAAGTGACAAGAGCGTGGGCCTCAATTGCAAATTTGGCTGGGGGCTTTAGAAATGAAAGCTTCATCCAAGATTTCCTTTATGCGAATTCTTTCTTGCGCTCTGATTTCAGTGGCCGCCCTAGCACAAACGGCCTGTAGCAATCCTTTTGGCGGGGCCCAATCCGAAGTGCAAACGGGTCATACCCCAGGGGTCGCCACCAATCCTGATGATCCAGATGCATCGCCCACACCAACTCCTCCGCCCCGACAACTGGAGGCCGGGAAAGGCGCTGAATTTGTTCCCAATAGCGGTCAAGGCGTCGCCACTTCCGGAGGCCGTTTCAAAGTTTTCGCTTCCGTGAGCAATTCAGCAAGTGAAGTTTATGGCGTCACTCCTAATTTGCACGACAAGATTTTTTCGAACGTTCAAGGTGAAATTCTCTCTGAAGGAGATGGTCTGTGAAAACTTCAATGGCTTTCCTCATAGGATTGCTTTTCTGCGTCCCTGCTTTCGCGGTCGGTCCCTCTTTGACCTATCATGGTCGACTTCTGAGATCGGATGGCACAGCCGTCAATACGGTGGTGAGTTTCAAAATCCAAATCAGAACACCAGGAAATGAAGATTGCCTTTTGTATGAAGAAACTCAAACCCAAGATCTCGCTGCGACGGCCGGCGTTTTTTCTTTAGCCCTCAATAGCACAGGCAGCACCCGAACCGACGGCGGCAGTACCACCTACGGGCAAATTTTTTCGAACCGGGCTACGATGACATTTGCGGCCGGCAAATGCACCGTGGGAACTTCCTATGTGCCCGCAGCTACAGACGGTCGCGCCTTACGCGTTTCCTTTAACGACGGAACTTTTGCGGGATGGGAAGACACACCCGTTCAAGCTCTGAATTACGTACCGAAAGCAATCGATTCATTGCAGGTGGGTGGATTTACGGCGGCTTCAATTTTAAGGGTTCAAGATGGAACCGGCCCCCAGACCGCGTCTGCCTTGTCTCCCGCCAATTTCACCGAGCTCTTAGCCTTGATCAACGGAACGAGCACGCAGTACACGACCAATTCAACGGCCGCAGGAGCGGCGATTCCCGTCGTGGCGGGTTCGCCTGCCACCCCTGTTGCCGGTTCGCTGTGGTTTGACTCAACTTCACATAGTTTAGTTTACTATAATGGAACGGCCAATCAGTCGGTAGGGACCCCCACCTCCGTGAGCGGAAACGTGATCACGAGCGGAACAATTGGCGGAACCACCGCGATATCTACGTCGGGGACGATTCAGACAAGTGGCTCCGTCATCACTGCAAAAACCTCTCTTTATGATCATGCGGGCGCAGGGCCTGGTTTCGTGGCTCTCCAGGCCCCGGCCGATATCGCAGGTTCGGGTGGAACAAGCTACACGCTGACTCTTCCCAATACCAAGGGAACCTCAAATCAAGTTCTTTCGACGGATGGGACGGGCGTCCTTTCGTGGATCACACCGCTCCCTAGTGGCGTCGTCACCACGGGAACCTACAAGTCCGTGACGGTGGACACCTACGGGCGGGTCACCGCGGGAACAAATCCGACCACTTTAAGTGGCTTTGGAATCACCGATGCCGTTTTGAACAACGGCGGAACTCCCGGCATTAAAACAGGTGTGGACGCTTCGAAAGGCTCCGCGGGAACGGCGGGTAATCTTTACGTTGCCTCCGATACTTTCAAAATTTATCGCGACAACGGAACGACGTGGGACACGATTGCCTCGGCCAGCGGGACAGGCGGAACGGTGACAAGTGTCGGTGTCACCGCACCACTTGTGGTTGCCACGGCGACCTCTACCCCCGCCCTTTCGATCACCCAGGCGACGACGTCAACGAATGGCTACGTCTCGAGCACGGACTGGAATACTTTTAATAATAAAATCACCGCGACGGCCAGCTTCACCGGTGACGTCGGTGGAACTTACGACGCGAACACCGTCAATAAAATCAAAGGGATGACTGTCAGCGCAGCACCCAGCGTGACGGGACAAGTCTTACGTTACAATGGCACCAATATCACCCCGAACTTTGTCAGTATGGCGGATCTCCGATCGAACATCACCGGGACGACAGCCTTGGCGAGTTCCTGCGCTTCCTCGCAAACGCTCACTTACAATTCGGCCAGCGACAATCTCACTTGCACAAACATTGCTATTGCGAACACCCAGGTTTCAGGGCTTGGTACAGCGTCGACGCTGACAGCAGGAACAGGCAACAACAATGTGGTGCAGTTAGATGGATCGTCTAAAATGCCGGCTGTTGATGGAAGCGCTCTGACAACCCTAAATGCCACAAATATTTCAAGCGGCACCCTGGCAGCGGCACGCTTGCCAAGCATTGCTTCGGCCTCGATGGCCGTCGTCAACACCCGCCATACCTGCGTGATCGTGATCGGTTCCGATAACGGACCGGCTTTAGCCAACTCCGATATCGCTCCTCAAGGTCAGCAGTGTTATATTCCGGCGGCCGCCACCATCGTGGAAATCAATGTGCGTGCGAATGCGGGAACGCCGAGTGTTCTGTTGCAACGGGTGCGAGGGGCCTCAACCGTGGCGGATCTGATGTCCGGATCTTTAGCCACAGCGGCTTCCGGGGCCGCGGCCTGCGTGACCGCGACGGTCAGTCAGACTTGTATCGACGGAACGACCTCTTCGGGGACGCTCACTCTCAGCAATACGGCGCTGACGGCGGGAGATTGGATTCAGACAGAAACGGCCGTGGCCGGAGGCGCGGCGACTCGCATGTCGATCGCCATCACCTATACGATTAACTAGATTCCGGCCTTGTGACGTTCTTCATCATCGACACAAGTTTGAATTCCGCCCTTCAGGGTAGAACGATAGGCCAGGTGATTGATGTCGTAGATGAAATTGCTGCCCGCAAGGGCCGGCGTTTGCCACTCGGGACCCATGCGGATGGCGTCCACAGGGCAGGCCTCCTCACAGAAACCACAGAAGACACAACGAAGAATATCGATCTCGTAACTGATCGGAAATTTTTCGACCGTGGGATCATTGTGTTCTGCCGCCTTGATGGTGATGCAATCCGCCGGGCAATTCGTCGCGCACAGCATGCAGGCCGTGCAACGAAGCGAGCCGTCTTTTTTCACGGTCAAAACATGATTCCCTTTGAAGCGCGCCGAATATTCGTATTTTTGCTCAGGGTAATTGATCGTCACCATGTCTTTTTTATTGAACAGGTTGACGATCAAATGCTTCATCGTGATGCCAAGTCCGGTGAAAATCCCCGGCAGGTACCACTTGCTTTTTTCGGAATTGTTTTGAACGACGCTCATAAACTTCCTCGCTTGTAGACGAACTCATTTTTCTTGCGAGACTCTTGCATGACTCGGTATTGCGGACGACTACTTTCGACGAACTCGTTGACCGTAGGAGGAATCGTCAGATTTTTCCCCGACATCAAAAGAGCCGCTTCGGTCAAGGTCAAAGCTTCACTCACCACCACGGTGGCCTTTTTAAATTTCTGCTCAAGACCGGCGTGATTAATGAATGTTCCGTCTTTTTCCACAAAAGTCTTCAACGGAATCTGGTAAACATTCCCCTCAAGGGCATCAAGAGATTCGGATTTGCAAGCTTGCAGCCAAATCAGATTCCCCACTTTCGCAAACTCCGCCACTCGTGCCGCCATGTCGGGATAAACCATCTGGTTCTCCGGACCCGCGACCACCAAGGTTTTGATCGATCCGTTGCCGAGACCCGTCTGTAAATCCGAACCCGTGACGGTGATGCCATGTTTATTCAAAACTTTGAGCAAACCCTTGGTGTTCGGATTTTTATCCCCGCGCAACAAGAGGCCATCAAAGCTATCGAAATTTTCTTTGTTGTTGATCCAATAGAAAATCTTTTTCGTTTTGTACTCATTCACGAAGGCCGAAATGATCGCTTCGTATTCTTCCACCGTGTACTGCGCGGTCAGAACCAAAGCTATGGAATCGCCCGCGCCCTTCAACAAACCGCCGACTTCCTTCGCCGCGGCCCCCGGAGCCATTTCAACCCAACCACTCGCCGTGCGTTTTTTCGCTTTGAGCAGGCGGTGCTCTTTATTGACGAACTTATAGACGTCGCGACCTTCATCGCACATCCAGTAACCATTCACGTCCTTGTTGTAAATGGGTTTCACGCGGAAGAGCCCTTCTTTATTGAAGTACACTTTCACATTACAACCGGTCGAGCAACCTGGGCAGACGGTATCTGAATCTTTGAGGTACCACACCCGCTGACGGAAACGGAAGTCCTTGGACGTCAAAGCCCCCACCGGACAGATATCCACCGTATTGAGCGAGTATTTATTATCCAAAGGCTTGCCATCATGGGTGCCAATTTCGGTGCGATCACCGCGATTGAAAAGGCCCAGCTCATGGGTTTGCGAAACCTCATCGGTGAAACGCACGCAACGTGAGCACAAAATGCATCTTTCCGAATCCAAAACGACCGTCGGCCCCAGATCGACAACCTTGTGTTTTTTCTGTTTGGGCTCAGCCATTTCAGGATCGTATTTCCCGTACTCCATGTATTGATCTTGCAGGCCGCACTCGCCTGCTTGGTCGCAGATCGGACAATCCAGAGGATGATTGATCAAATGAAAATCCAGGCCCCACTTCACAGCATCACGGACTTTTTCCGAGGTGTTGTTCACCTTCATGCCTTCTGTGATCATCGTATTGCAGGCAATTTGAACCCGGGGATTCCCCTCGATTTCAACCATGCAAAGACGACAGACACCGGCCACACTTAAACCGGGATGCCAACAATAGTGAGCGATGTGCTCGCTATTTTCGGTCATCGCTTGGATGATGCTCGTGCCTTCTTTAACTTCTAATTCTTTTCCATTAATGGTGCATTTCAGCATAGGCAGTTCCTCTCACCTTCGAACGTCCTTCACGGACAAAGAATTCAAATTCATCACGGAATTTCGAAACGAAACTCAACACCGGCAAGGCCGCCGCATCCGACAAGGCGCAAATGGTTTTGCCCTTCATATTGTCAGCCACCTTGATCAACAAATCGATATCTTGCAGACGACCGCGGCCTTCCAGGATCGAGTGAACCACCTTGTTCAGCCAGCCTGTGCCTTCGCGGCAGGGAGTGCACTGACCACAGGATTCATGATGGTAAAAATGAGTGAGAACGCTCAACATATCGACCATGCATTGAGAGTCATCGATCACGATCACGGCACCCGAACCTAACATCGAACCCAAACCCGCTAAGGATTCGTAATCTAAATTGGCCTTCGCCACTTCATCTGCGTTGAGGACCGGCGCCGAAGAGCCTCCCGGGATCACGGCTTTCAAACGCCGCCCTGGCTTCATTCCGCCGCCCTCTTTCATAACCAAATCCATCAGCGGATAACCGAGAGGAACTTCGAAGTTCCCTGGTTTAACCACGTTGCCAGAAAGAGAAAATAATTTTGTCCCTGCCGACTTTTCGGTGCCAAATTTTTTGTAGGCGGCCGCGCCGTCGCGTAAAATATATTTAACGGCCGCGAGGGTTTCGACGTTGTTCACGATGGTGGGTTTACGCAGGTAACCCTGCACCGCCGGAAACGGAGGTTTCAATTTAGGCTGACCTTTAAGACCTTCCAGAGACGAAATCATTCCGGTCTCTTCGCCGCAGATATAGGCCCCTGCGCCACGGTAGACATCCAGATCAAAATCAAAACCGGAGCCTAAAATATTTTTCCCGAGGTAACCCGCGTCGTAGGCTTCTTTCAAAGCCACTTCAATGCAGTGGATGGGATAATTATACTCTCCACGCACATAGATGTAACCCTTGTGCGAATTCACCGCGAAACCCGACATGATCATGCCTTCGATCAATTGATGAGGGGCACGCTCCATCATCATGCGATCTTTGAAAGTTCCGGGTTCACCCTCATCGGCGTTGCAAAGAAGATAACGGGGTTCATTGTTTTTAGGCAGAAATCCCCATTTCATTCCCGTGGGGAAACCCGCGCCACCACGACCGCGCAAACCCGAGGCCTTGACCTCATCGATGATCTGCTGCGGTTGCATTTTGAGGGCCTTGAGCAAAGTGACGTAGCCACCATTTTTTTTGTACCCTGCGAGCGTACGGAACTCTTCGAGATGATAAAATTCAGTCAGAAGTTTCGATTCAGCCATTACTTCATTCCTCTTAAAAGGTTCATTGCCGTTTCGGGAGTCAGATTTTCGTAATATTTATCATTCACCTGCATCATCGGCGCGGTCCCGCAGGAACCCAGGCATTCCACTTTAGAGATGGTGAATCGACCATCGGGCGTCACTTCATCCAATTTGATGTTCAGTTCATGGCAAATATGATGGGCCAATTCGCGCGAACCTTCGAGAGCGCAGGAAATATTCGTGCACACCTGAACGTGAAACTGACCGACAGGTTTTTGATTGAACATGGTGTAGAATTTAAAAACTTCGTTGATCTTGCTTTCGGGAATATCCATGACGTGGCTCAAGCCGCGGATGACATCGGCGTTGATCCAACCCTTGTTTTCTTTTTGCGCGATATAAAGGCTGGGAATAATGGCGGACTCTTTCGCTTCGTAGCGAGCGAGTTCCTTTTTGACTTCCTTCAAACCTTGTTCTGATAGTTTAAACATTTTATAACCCTTTAATCATTAGTCTATCGATCCAATTCACCGGCGATCAAATTCATGCTGGCTACCGTCGCAATCGCATCGGCGAGCATCCAACCCTTCACCACCGTCGGGAAAGACTGATAGATCGCAAAGCAAGGTGGACGGCATTTCAAACGGTAAGGATTGGCAGAACCGTCGCTGATCAAATAAAATCCAAGCTCGCCATTCGCCGCTTCGGTGGCATCGTAAGTTTCGCCCACGGGAGGACGCAAGCCTTTGATGACCAACATAAAATGATTCATCAAACCTTCGATATTTCCATAAACATCTTTTTTCTCGGGTAGCACGATACCCTTGTCGCGAATGGTAAAATCCCCACCCGGAACATTTTTGCAGACCTGACGGATGATTTTGATCGACTGGCGCATCTCTTCAATGCGGACCAAGTAGCGATCGTGAATATCTCCGGCCGTGCCGACGGGAATCTCAAAATCGAGGGCGTCGTAACCATAGTAAGGAGCCGCACGACGCAAATCCAAATTGACACCGCAGGCCCGCAACATGGGTCCCGTATAACCCCACTGGATCGCGTCCTGGGCCGACACGGGCGCCACATTTTTCGTCCGTTTGATGAAAATTTTATTACTGATCAGAAGACGATCCATCTCGTTGACCGCATCGGACATTTCATCGCAGAAGCGAAGGACATCATCGAACCAGCCTTCGGGAGCGTCCTGCGCCATGCCACCCACGCGGGTCATCGCCACCGTCAAACGGGCGCCGCAAAGTTTTTCAAAAAGAGTGTAAACTTTTTCCCGAAAGGTGAAGAGATGGAAAAAACCGGTCAAAGCCCCGAGATCCAAGCCTCCGGTGCCGACAGAAATAATATGATCGATGATCCGCGAAAGTTCGCACAGAATCACCCGCATGGCTTGGGCCTTGGGTGGGATCTCCACACCCAAAAGTTTTTCCACGGCTTTGCAGTAACCGACATTGTTCATCGGTGCCGAACAATAATTCAGACGATCCGTGTAAGGGATCACTTGATTGTAAGGATGGGTTTCGGCCATTTTTTCAAAACAGCGGTGCAGATAACCAATTTCAGGATTGGCGCGAACGATGGTTTCGCCATCGAGCTCGGCCATGACCCGCAAAGTGCCGTGCATCGCAGGATGGGAAGGCCCGATATTGATCGGCACCAGATCCTCATTCAACTTCGTGCCCGAAACGTTTCCTTCATTGTTAAAATGGATCGGTAAAGTTTCGGTGAGGTGCTGCTGGTGATTGGCATCGTAATCTTTGCGCAACGGATGACCCACAAACTGATGGTGAGTCAAAATACGTCGAAGATTCGGATGATCGGCAAAGCGGATGCCGAACATATCGTAGGCTTCACGCTCAAACCAATCGGCCCCGCGCCAGGCACCCAGCGCAGTTCCGATGGATTCACCTTCGCCCACTTGAGCTTTCATGCGCAGACGCGAAGAATCTTTGGAAGAAAACAGATGGTAAACCACGTCGAAGCGTTTTTCGCGCTGAGGATAATCCACGCCGCAAATGTCCATGAGAAAATCAAAGCGCCCGGATTCACGGAAGTATTTCAGAATCGCCGGAGCGTCTTCTTTGGGAACTTCTAAAACATCATCGCCCACGCTATGGGTGAATTTATACTTTTCTGTTTTGAAGCGGGTCGCGAGATCCTGCTTTAAATTATCAAGCTTGTTCATAGGGTGATTTCCAATTGTCCTTCCAAGGACGTGGCTGATGAGAACGAATCATTTGTTGCAAAAGCATGATGCCATCCAGCACCGCTTCCGGTGTCGGAGGACATCCGGGAACATACACATCCACAGGGATCACTTTGTCACAACCTTGCAGCACGTGATAGGCGCGGTAGAAACCACCTGAACTCGCGCAGGCCCCCATCGAGAGAACGTATTTGGGTTCGAGCATTTGTTCGTAAATGCGTACAAGAACGGGTGCCATTTTTTCAGTGATCGTTCCGGCCACAACGAGAAGATCGGCCTGACGAGGAGAAAAGCGCACGACCTCCGCGCCGAAGCGCGCGATATCGTAGCGCGGTCCCATGACCGACATGAATTCAATTCCACAACATGCGGTCCCGTAAGGAAGAGGCCACAAAGAATTTCTTCGTCCCCAAGCCACGAGCGCATCTAACCGTGTCGTCAAAGCAAAGCTTCGAGACATATCATCTACAGACTGAGTCCCCAGCGATGAGTTTGCTGAAGACGTGCCTGCTGCAAGATCTGTCGACATGAAACACCTCTTTTTCATTTAACTTACAACTAGTTACTGAAATTCTAAAAGACTGACAACAAGATAACTAGCTTATAATTCAGGATGTTTTTCTTCAACGCAGGTGCTCAATCAGAGGTAAATGCATTTGATTATCATTTTTGCTTTTTCGTAAGATAGGAATTCACTCGAGGAGGAACTATGAGAGCTCTTTTTTCATCGGCGCTTATCTGGCTCTTTTGCCCTTGTGTCCTGGTAGCCCTCTTGGGAGGTCTCTTGGTAAGTCTCTTGGGAAATTTTGCTGAAGCCCGACATAGCAAACATCTGCATAGTTCTCGCAAAACAATTTCTTCGTCCGATCTGCTTATCAAATTGGCACCTCACACTTTAGAGTCTGCTTCCTTTATCGCGGATTTAGGCTTGCGAACGGCCCAGGTCCAAAAATTGGATGCGCAGTGGATTCGCGTGCGCTCCAAGCAAGCGCTTGATTTGAACGCACTGGTCCTTCGCCCAGAGATCGAAGAGATCCAACCCAATTACAAAATCAAATTGCTTGAGAATTATCAAATCGAAGACCCCCTGCGCCGGGCCGCCCTTGCCCGTTGGTCGCGTCGCTCAAGAGAGATGACTCCGCCGCCAGCTCTCGAAAAAACCTCACCTCCTGACGTCACGCAACAAAAAAAGGAGGCCTTTGTTGTGGCCGTCTTGGATACGGGAGTAACTCCCGGGGCGTCGCCGACTTGGCATAATTCGCGGGAAATTCCCGAAAACCAAAGAGATGACGATCAAAATGGCTATGTGGATGATATCAGCGGTTGGGATTTCGTTGCCGAAACTCCCCGGCCAAACGACCTTTCATTGAGCGCCACAGATGTTTTGCTTTATGGCGGGAATCCGGGTCATGGAACTCTCGTCGCCCATCTGATCGCACGCTTGGCTCCTGACATAAAAATTCTTCCTCTGCGTTTGCTGTCAGAAAAAGGCGAGGGCCAAACAGCCGATGCGATTCGGGCGATTCACTATGCGGTCGACAATGGCGCTAAAATAATCACGGGCCTTTGGATGGCAGAGGGCGAAGACCTCAGCGACGGAAATGAAAACAAAGCCCTGCGCGAATCCCTTCAATATGCCGCGGATCAGGGCGTGCTTTTTGTGGCGGCCGCGGGTGGGAGTCAACGGGGACTGGGCTCCAACAATGATCAGGATCCCCATCCTTTTTATCCCGCTGGTTATCCCCATGAAAACATCATCAGCGTCACGGCTCTGGATGAAACGGACAACTTAGCCCCCTTCGCGAATTGGGGGGCTCAATCGGTGGACCTTGCGGCCTCTGGTTTTTCCCAGGAGGTGATGCTCGACATTTTGGGTTTCAAACTCAACTGGGAAGGAACCTCGATTGCGGCCGCTCAAGTCGCCGGCGCCACGGCCCTTTACTGGTCGGATCACCCTCGTCTTCGCTCGACCGAGATCAAAGCACATTTGCTCAGCTCGACTCAGAAACTAAATGTTCTTGCCGGCAAGTCCGTTTCAGGTGGAAAGTTAGATGTGAAATCCTTACTTTCCTTTTAGGGAGGGGCTTTGGCAGCCAAATTATCCATCCGTTTGTTTTTCACTTCATTTTTAATCGGGGCCAGCTTGGGCTTGTCTCCCTTTTCTGAAGCGAAGGACATCAACAAGCAAACGCTGAATGAATTTCAAAACAACCAACAGCTGCGCGATTGTTATTCCAATTCGGCGCTGGGAAAAGAGAAAAAGAAAATAAAGGTGATCGTCGACGCCGAAGTCGATGCCCAAGGCAAGATCACCAAGTGGGCTGCCAATAAAAAATCACCTCCAGCCGCAGCAGAGATTGCGAACTGCGTCCTGAGCGAAATGAAAAACCTGGTGATTCCTTTCCGCTCGAGCGAGCGGGGACAGACTGTTTCCATTCCTTTGCAGTTCTCTTCTAAGAAATAGTTACTTTTTCTTGAGCGCGTCCATATAGGAGTATTGCCACGGCCGACAGGCGATCATGATGCCGATATTGACCTGCGGCTCGGTCGAGTCATTGCTGAAGCGGGCTTCTTCTTGAATTTCACTGGCGAGACGGCCCAATTTCACTTTGAATTTATTCAGAACTTCCTTTGTCACCGTGAGCATATTGAAACGAAGGAAATCTTGATCTCCCGAAAAGCTATGATTGAGATACTGACTTTTGGTCTGCGAAAAAAGCGCTTTGCCAACCGCGCCTTCACGACGGAAACGCAGGCTGCCCTGCCTTTTCATTTTCACCCGGTCGCGTGGATGCAGCTCGATCAAGTTCAAATGATCCAATTGAAATAAAAATTTCTTCGCGTCGGCGTTTGAAATTTCATATTCCCTTTCGATTTTTTGCGGCGACTTCCCATCATAGAGTAAAATATAATAATGCAGCAGCCGAGCATTTTCAGAGAGAGCTTCTTCTTGCTCGTCGGTGAGGGTCCAATTTTGGGAGCCATCCTCAAAATTCGCCGAACGACAGACTTCGGCAAAACTAATATCCGTGACTTTGCAGATCTCTTCCAAGCGGGTCAGGCTCAAACTTTTACTCGCTAAAATACGCTTGATGCTGGATTCGCTGAGACCTAAGGCTTGGGCCAAATCTTTGTAGAGGATATTCTTCGACTTCAGCGTGCGCTTCAAAGCCCCAAGGAACTGATCAATCTGCGACATAACTTTCTCCCGTCCAGAGACCATTTTGACACGTCTTTTATCTTCGTCTACTAAAAACCATATGCTAGGATCGCAAGTTATGCAGCTCCTTCTCAAGCACCCCCTGTGGTTTTACATCCGTACCCATCCCCGCGCTTTTGCCCTGGGTCTTTCGAGTTTGATGTTGACGAATTTTCTCGATGGGATTTATCCCTTGGTTTTAAAAACCGGGATCGACCAAGTTGAACAACGCGTAGAAATCAGCGCTCTCGGCCGCACCAGTTTGATTTTTCTTTTTCTGATGGCGAGCCTTTCCATCACCCGCTTCGCCTGGCGCATGGGATTCGGCTACTTCCACACCTATTCGTCGGAAAATTTGCGCAAACGGCTTTTCAATCACACCACGGGCCTCGCGCCGAGCTATTTTCAAAAAACGCCCGTCGGCGAAATCATGAGTCTCGTCACCAACGATGTGCAATCCTTCCGTCAGGCCATCGGTCCCGGCCTGTTGGTGCTCGCCGATGGTTTCATCATCGTCGCCGTGGTTTTGCCGATCATGTTGAATATGAATGCCGCTTGGACCTGGCGGACTCTGATCTTCCTGCCCGCGGTGCCCTTTCTGATTTGGATTGTGATGAAACTTATTTATTCACGCTACAAAGCCCAACAGGATCGCTTTTCAGAGCTGACCGGCGTGGCCCAAGAAAGCATCGGCGGTATCCGCGTGATTAAAAGTTTTGCCCTGGAAGACCGACGAACCGAACTCTTTAACCAGATGAGTTCCGCCTTTGAAAAGGCCTGCAATCGAGTCGCGGGAGTAGATGCCCTTTTCGGACCGATCATGGAATTCGGCGTGGCCTCGGGCAGCGTGATTCTTTTATTCGTCGCGCGTGACGACATTTTTTCAGGCGCCGTGACGCTGGGAACTTTCGTGGCCTTCCATCGCTACATCCAAAAAATGGTTTGGCCCATGACCGCCCTCGGCATGGGGCTTTCGATGTTTCAAAAAGGCTTTGCCTCATTCGATCGCATGAAGAGTCTGTTCCTCACAGTCACGGATGTTCCCGACACCGGAAAAAAAGAGCTGCAGAACTTTCAGGATCTCGAATTCAGAAATGTCAGCTTTTCTTACCAAGACTCAGGAGTGCCGGTTTTAAAAAATATTTCCTTCCGCATGCAGGCGGGTGAAACCTTGGGTCTGATGGGGCCTGTGGGTTCAGGCAAGTCCACCCTGCTCAGCCTGCTGACCCGTCTTTATCCCCTCAAGCAGGGTCAAATTTTGGTGAACGACCTCCCGATTGAAGAGTATACGCTGGCGTCTCTCAGAAAAAATTTCCTGCTTGTTCCCCAGGAGGCTTTTTTATTTAGTGAAAGCATTTCTGAAAACATCGCCTTCGGTCTCGAGAGGCAGGTTGATGATCAAGAGGTTTTACGCATGACCGAAATCGTCGACCTCAGTGACGAGATTCAATCACTGCCGCAAAAATTTGAATCGCAACTGGGCGAACGTGGCGTGAACCTCTCCGGTGGCCAAAAGCAAAGACTCACTTTGGCCCGCGGTCTTATCCTCAAAGCACCTTTGCTTTTACTCGATGACTCTCTCAGTGCGGTCGATACCCGCACCGAGCAAGCGATCGAGCGTGAGCTTGCGACCCATCATGGTCAAAGTCGTCTGATCGTCAGCCACCGTCTTTCAACCATGCGCAGCGCCGACCGTATTTTGGTTCTGCGCGAAGGCGAGATCGAAGCCCAAGGAACCAGCGAAGAACTTCTGGCCAACAGTTCGACTTTTCAAAAAATCGTGTCGATTCAAGGTGAGCAGAGCAAGGAGATCCTGTCATGAGCGGCGAGGATTTCATGAACGAAGACCTGGTGAAAACCAAGGTCACCTACAAGCATCTCTTCAAGCGGATGTGGCCCTATGCTCGCCGCCACCGCATGATGCTCTTTTCTGTCATCTTGAGCATCGTCCTTTTGGCTATCATTTCGAGAATGACGCCCAACCTGATCGGCTATGCGATCGACAAGGGTCTCAAAGAAAAAAATAAAGAGGTCTTCATACGCATTGCTTACATTTATTTAGCGCTCGAAGTTTTAAAAACCATTTTGCATTTTTGCTATGCCTATTTTTTCCAAATTTTTGGCAACCGGGTGCTCTATTATATGCGCGAAGATATCATGCGCCATGTGCAAAATTTGCCCTTGCAGTTTTTCAATAAAACGCCCACGGGCCGCGTGGTCACCCGGATCACCAATGATGTGGTTTCGCTGGGCGATCTTTTCACCGATGGGATCATCACCGTCTTCGTTCAGTTCGTCATTATGCTCGCGATCCTGGTCAGTATGCTGTTCATTTCGCCGAAATTGACTTTGATCACCTTGCTCTCGGCGCCGGTTTTCATAGGGGCTTCTTTTTGGCTCAGCAATCGCATCCGCGTGATTTTGAGCGAACAAAAGAAAAAGCTCTCGGCGATCAACGCCTTTCTTGCCGAAAATTTGAACGGCATTAAAGTCGTGCAGCTTTACAATCGAGTTTTTCGCCACCAGGTTCGTTTTGCCCAATTGTCGGACGACTACCGAGCCCTGAACATGAAGTCGATTCGGGCCTACTCGCTCATGCAGCCGATTATGAATCTTTTCAATGCCGTGACGATCACCTCGGCTTTGTACTTTGGGGGTTGGCTGCACGAAAGCGGATCTTTAGCGATCGGCTCGTTGGTGGCCTTTCTGATGCATGCCCAGGATTTCATCCCGCCCTTGCGCGAAATCCTCGAAAAATACCAGCAGTTCCAAAACTCCCTCGCCAGCGCCGAACGTATTTTCACGCTGATGGATGAGGGCGAAGAAAAAGAGATCCAGGACATCCGCTCCGTGCCTAGTCTGCACGGGGATTTGCGCATTGAGAATCTCTCGTTCCGTTATGAGGATTCACTGCCACTGGTGCTTAAAAATATCCAGCTCTCGATCACGAGGGGTGAATCCATCGCCCTCGTCGGCCGTACCGGCAGCGGTAAGTCGACCTTCATTTCGCTCCTGCAAAGATTCTACGATGCCCCCGAAAGAACGATCTTTATCGACGGTCTTCCCATCGAGCAGATTCCGCGCCACGAAATCCGTAAGCATGTCGGCGTCGTCCAGCAGGATAATTTCATTTTCCGCGGTACCTTGCGCGATAATATTAATTTAGGCGACACCACGATCAGCGACGAAAGTATTCAAAAGGCCTGTGTGCAGATTGGCTATGATCAACTATTGAGACGGCTCGGGCGCAATTTGGATAGCCCCATTGAAGAGCGCGGAGCCAATTTGTCCGTGGGCGAACGGCAGCTCATCGCCTTTGCCCGCATCCTGACTTTCGATCCCGATATTTTGATTTTAGACGAGGCCACCGCGAACATCGATTCCGAGAGCGAAATTCTGATTCAGAATGCCACCCACGAAATCACCAAGGACCGCACCAGCATTTTGATCGCGCATCGTCTTTCAACCATCCAAAAATGTGATCGTATCATCGTGCTCAAAGAAGGTGAGATCCAAGAATCGGGATCTCACGAAGTTCTAATGAAGGCAAAGGGATATTATTATCAGTTAGCCGCAGCGGGCGTGAAATTGACCACGATCGCTGCATCTGCGGGCGGAATCGCCGTTCCGTGAAAGCGCACAAGATTTCCCGTGGACTCGTAGGTCCAACCATTGGCCGCATCCTGAGGGGAAGACTGGCCATTGATGAAAACCGTGATCGTCGAGACGTCAGGAATTTGCTTGAGTTTGAAGTCGGTCAGGATTTGCACGAGGCGCGCACGGATGTTGGTCACCGCTGAAGTAAAATCTGTCGAGCAGATGGATTCTTGAGTTCCGTTCGAAGCGCTCGCTAAGCTCTTATAAAATTCGCCCGGGTCCGCGTGATTATTAAATCCACGGCATTGGGTGCTGTCGACCAAAACACCGATAAAATTCATGCTCCAAGACCGTGTTCCGTCAATCCAGCGCGGTTTCACCGAATCCAAGAAATCCGTCACATTGCTTAAGGTCCGCGCGCTTTGATCATCCTCATCACTGAGAGCGATGACCGCCAAAAAGGCGTCGCTGCGCAGGAACCCCGCTCCTGGTCCATTGAGATAAGAGGGTGAAAGAACTGATACCAGCGAGTCAATTCCGCGTTCGAGATTATCACCCGTTTCACCCACCACTAAGCGTGAAGCCATCACATTTCCTATGTCGGCCGTGGCATTGGTCAAGAAAAGCGGCGAGCCGATAAAGACGCCTCCGTTGCCACCGTTTCCCATGCTGGTCGTGATCACACCCATATGGTAATCCAGTTTCAAAGCATTCAGCTTTTGGATCATCACCGGCACCTGCGTGCTGAGGGCATTTTGATGTTGCAGCATCGAAGAAGAATTATCCATGATCCAGATGATATCGACTTTATTATTGTAAGCGACGCTTTGGCCAAAATTGTTGGCGCCCGGAGGCAAACCAAATTGGACTTTTTGCGAGCAGGCGCAAAGACCCAAAGCAAAACTGATTTTGAGAAGCGACGTCCATGTCGTTTTCATTTATGCCGCCTTCGCTGCAAAATGTTGAATAGACTCTCGAATATGTTGGCTCACGCTCATGAACTTCACGCCGTAGCGCGCTTTCGCTTCACTGCCTGCATCCTTCAGGAGCTGCTTGCTCACGATTTGGCAAACAGCATTAAAAGGAGGAACGCCATCACCCGGCTTGAAGTGCAGGAATAAAGTCTGGCCCGGTTGAAGCTCTGAATTGTCGATCAGAACGCCCGCCCCGCCCGCACTGATTTCAAAAGTTGTTCCTTTAAAAACAGTCTTATTATTGTGCACGATCAAAGAGGCCCCGTACTGCGCGCGCGCATGGCGACGACGGAAAAAGACTTCGGAGATTTCGACTTGACTCGACTCTTTCAGGTTTTTGATCGAATCCGCAGAAAACTCAGGAATATCCGCGACTCTTTTCCACGCCGGCATCACATGGCACCAAACATAGTCGTATTCAAAAATATTTTTCTCTTGGAGCATTTGCACCAGTTCCAGTTTAGAAAAGGGGCCATAGTTGTTTCCCTCTTTGAGGATAAACCACTCTTTGTCTTTGATGCGATCTTCGGGGGAGCGGTCACTGGCAGCCGCGGGCTTATTGGGCAAGTTCTTTTCTGAAAATTCGGGGTGTTCCAAGAGCATGACCCATTCACCGATGGCTTCGTCATAGATGTAATCTGTCCACTGGCTTTGTTTCGCGGTCACCCGTTTGACGATGGCGTCCACCGAGTACGGACCAATGTGTGAACCTTCAAAAGAGAGATAATACTGTTTTTGCATCTTTAACCTCGCCCTTTAATTATCGGCCGATTCCGGAAATGACTTAACTATCAGAACTTAGACACTTTCAGAGCGGAAGAGGCCTTACAAAGCGTCTAACTAGTAGTCACTTTAGTCGCAATTTATTTAAAATTCGTGAGGATTTTTAAAGCCTACGCTAGCATGAATAAACAACTTCAAACTTAGATTTTATTTTTGTATAATGAGCAGACCAAGGAATAAACATGTCAGATCTTGCCCAAGATTTTTCATATATACTCTGCCCCGGATCTCAACCTGAGACAGACTATTTTGCCGAATACGAGAAAATTTACACCTGCTGGATGGAGGTCTGGTCCGAAGCCTTTGCCGAAATCGGCATCACCAAGGCCCTGCACTCCGACGCCTTTTCACGGCAGGATTATGTGGGTGCCCTGCTCTATCAAAAGGAATGCGTCGGCTTAGTTTTTTTTAGATGGGTCAATTCTCAGCTGCCTGGTTTCGCCGCCGACAGCTACTTCGCGAACTGGTCCCCGCAGCATCTGAATACGCTATGCTCGCGCGGGAATAAGATCATCGTCTGCAGCAACTTCACCGTGCATTCGAAATTTCGGCGCAATAAATTAGGTCTCTCGGTCAAGGATCTTCTGTGCGGTCTTCTGGTCGAGACATTTCTGCATTCCGACGCCAATGGCATGACCGGCGCGGTTCGCGTCAGCAAAGGCGTGAACTCTTTGGTTGAGCGTTGGGGAGCCACCCCCATCGACAGAAATATTCGTAATGGGAAAGGCGAAGACGCAGACACCGATCTCGTGGCTTTTTTTAAAGATACTTTACTCGCGGCCAAGCCCTCGCCCGAGCATCAGCTGCAAGGTCTGCAGGGTTTAGTGCAAACATTATGGGAGTCCCACTGGCTCATTCCAAGATTGGATACATCACGTGAATTTAAAATCGAGGGCTTTCCGCCCCTGCGCCGCGTGGCTTGAGGTCGTGTGAAAAAAGAGACCTATCTACAGTTCAGAAAAGATCATCCGACCCCCATCCTTAAGCATCGACTGGCGTTGCACTTCCTCACGGATTTTTTGCTGTGGGGAACGGTCGCGGGGCTCACCTTCACCGCGTCTGTCGGATGCCACTTGCTTGCGGCCCCTTTGCTCGCGATCCTGATGTTCCGCAATTTCTCTTTCATGCATGAGTCCGTGCACAGCGTGAATTCAAAAAATAGTTTCTTGAATTCAGCCTTGGGTTTACTGGCCGGAAGCATCTGCTTTCTGCCCTTCGCCCCTTGGAAAAAAGTGCATCTCGAGCATCATTACTGGAGCGGAAACGTCGAGAAGGATTCGGTGATGGCTTTGATCGACATCATCCCGCGCATGTCGAAGGGAATCCGCGCCGCCCTTGATTTCTGCTGGAAAATATGGTTCCCGCTGATCGCGCTTTTGCAATACACGGTTTTCTGGGTTCTCTGCACCAAGCAGTATTTGAAAAATCCCAAGTCAGGCGAACAGCTGCTGAACATTGTTCTGCCGCCTGCATTCTGGCTCACGCTGATCAGTCTGATGCCGGGAACTTTTCTTTGGCAGTCGCTCTTGCCGGGCCTTGTTTTTTATTTGATGACCGTAGAGGTCGTGAACCTCCCCCATCATTTGGAACTTCCGCAATTCCGCGGAGACACCCGTTTACCTCTGTGGCAGCAACATCTCACGAGCCGCAGCTGTGTCTACCCTCGTTGGGTGACGCATTTGATTGTTTTGAATTTCAATTACCATACGGAACACCATCTGTTTCCCGATGCGCCTTGGTACTACCTGGATAAAATCCACGCCGATCTGAAGAGGTCTCTGCAGGGAGATCTCAACACGGATCCGCAATTTGCTTGGATTATCAAAAATAGAAAAATGCCCTTCGAGAATGTTCTGGCGCCTCAGCCCGAACCTTCACAACAACAAAAAGGCGACGGGGGAGAGGAACTCGTTTCCGCCTAGACGAAGCGGATATTTCGCGCTTCGTCGCCTTCAGCCACGAGACTGCCTTCGCTGGTGCAGATCAAGGCCACGGCAGGTCCCTGCCAAGTCGTTTTAAGAGCCGCGATGTGACGGAACTCCACAATGGCCGCACGGGGAACAAAGGGTTCCGTTTCTCCCGAGTCGTAAATTTCCAGATTAAGATGCTTTGGAATGGGCAGCTCGGCCAAGGGGATGTTGGCTTGGATCACGCGATTGCCGTGGGTCATCATGGCCTCGATGATCCGTTGCGGGCGCTGCCACAGCACGTACCATTCGTTCATCGACAGGTCCAGAATCGAATAGCCCGTCAATTCATAAAAATTCAAGGTGCGGTAAAGTTGGATCATGTTGTCGCCATAGATTTCAGTGACCAAATGATTCTCAAAAACTTTCCAGAACTGCTCATCGACCATCAGACCAAAATGCTTCATGGCTTTCTGCAAAAGCGCTTTTTCAGAATAGGAATCCCTGATGTTCTCGGTTCCGCCTTCGGCCTTCAATTCATTCAGCCAGGTGCAGACCAACTCCAAGTGAGCACAGATTTGCAGCTTGCGCAGGGTCGGCACCGTAGGCAGCTGCCGCAAAGCCTGCGGCGAATGGGGCTTAACGGTGTAACCGACGGCCTTCATGACGGCGGCAAAGTGCTCAGCCACTTCGATGACACGAAGATTCAGAGGATCCGACGCATAAGAAAACAATGAACTTCTTCCTGAAGAAAGCGTCTTGGCATTTTGATGACTCATAAGGGCCTCACTTTTTTACGGACAATGCTTGCAACCACATTGCTGTGGGCTCAATTAATTTTCTTAATTTCATATCAAACAGACCAAAAGTAAAAACGGCTTCACTCGCCACCGTCCCATCTTCTTTCAACATCTGTTGCTTCAGCTGACCCACTTTGCCTTCGTACTTGATGAGCTCTGTCTGGATACGAATGGTCTCACGCAAACGGATCTCCTTCTGAAACTTCACGAAAACATCTAAAATCACCGGGCCTTGCTTGAGCTCCTGGATCTGCTGGAAGCCATAGCCCTGCTCGGTGATCTGCTGCCACCGGGCCTCTTCATAGAGGGCCAAGTAGGTGGCATTATTCATATGTCCCAGCGAGTCCACATGGGATTCCCGCACCAAAATTTCGTAAGCCATTACTTCAATGCCTCTCGAATGTACGCCGACGCGGTATCCATGGCCCAGACAACGACAGCGATCACTGCAATTATGCAACCAACTTCGTGCCACATCGCCTGACCCTGGTACTGGATCAACAGGGTGCCAATACCCCCACCGCCGACGAGGCCAATGATCGTCGCCATACGCACATTGGTGTCCCAGCGGTACACTGTATATGAAATATAGGGTAAAACAATTTGCGGAACAACGGCAAACCAAATCGTTTGAAGTTTGTTCGCACCTGTCGACTGAATACCCTCGATCGGCCCTTCGTTCACCCCCTCGACAAACTCAGAATACTGTTTGGCCAGAGAGGCCACAGAATGAATCATCAAGGCCAGCATCCCCGCAAAGGGCCCAATTCCCACCCAAACTGAAAAAACGATGGCCCAAATCAGGGCTTCGACCGAGCGAGAAACGTTTAAAATAGTGCGTAAAGCTAGATAAATAGAAAAACCGAGGGGTCCTTTCATGATGTTCTTGGCACAAAGAAAGCTCAAAACAAAGGCCACCGGAACCGCAAAAACTGTGGCCAGAAAGGCCATAAAAATAGTCTCAATGATGTTCAAAACGGCCCGGGGAAGGACTTCCCAATTGGGATTGAACAGCCCGGAGAAAAGCCGAATGGCCCCGTCAAAGCCATCCTGATCTAAAAGCTCGTGGACCGAAAATTTCGTCTTCACCAGGGCCACCACAAAGGTGACAACGAAGGCCACCAGAAGTTGCCAACCCCAAAAAGTTTTGTACCAGGGGGCTTCGAGGGCCGTGGCTTTTTTATAGGCGGGCTCGAAAATCAACTCTCCCAGGGTCTTGATTCGAAGTTTGTTGAGGCCGTAACTAAGACCCGCTCCCAAACCCAAAAGTGCCGCAAAAACCAGGGTGTTGAAACCCAACTGGAGCATGGCTTGATCAGAGGGTTGTGCCACCACCACCAGGGCGACGGTCAGCAGGAAGCCAAAAGTAATACTATCAAAAACGGTGCGGCGAAGGTTTAAGTTTCTCATTGGATATGCACCTCTTTTGCGCCCTGGCCGTAGATTTTTTCAAACCATTCATTGCTGATGTCTTTAGGGCTGCCTTCAAAAACAATCTCACCGTTTTTTAGGGCGATCACGCGGGTGGCGTACTGGCGCACCAAGCTCAAAAAATGCAAATTCGCGATGATGGTGATGCCAAGTTCCTCATTCACTTTTTTAAGGTAGTCCATCACCGTGTGGCAGGTCGCTGGATCCAAAGAGGCCACGGGCTCATCGGCGAGCAAGAGGACCGGGTTCTGCGTCAGCGCACGGGCGATGGCCACACGTTGCTGCTGCCCTCCCGAAAGTTGGTCCGCACGGATTTTCGCCTTGTCAGAAATACCGACGAGCTTCAAGTATTTCATCGCTTCGGCTTTGGATTCTTCCGAGAAAAAACCGAAAATACTTTGCAAGGCCCCCATGACTCCCAGTTTCCCCATCAATACATTCGAAATCACCGTATGCCGGGGGATCAAATTAAAATGCTGGAAAATCATGCCGACGCGTTTCCGCAATTCACGGACTTCGCCCCCTTGAATAGGCGCGATGTCTTTCCCGAGAAAATGAATTTCACCGGAGGTGGGATCATGCAGTCGATTCAAACACCGAAGCAAGGTGGATTTACCTGAACCGCTCAGCCCAATCACCACGAGGAACTCACCCTTTTTCACATCGAAGCTGACGCCCTTGAGGGCCTGCACCCCATTGGGATAGGTCTTGACGAGATTTTTCACGGACAAAATATTTTCAGCCATTGGATCCCCTCGAGAATGCAAAATCAGATTTACTTTTTGTTCACAAGCTCAGAAGCGTCTTTACCTAGGGCCGTCAACATTTCACGAACGCTTTCGTAATCGCCGTCGGTGGATTTCTTCAAAGCGGTGACACCGTAGATTTTATCGAAGGCGTCTTTGCCTTCCGGAGTCGTCACGAAGGCCAAGAAGGCGTCGACAATTTTAGCCTTCATCTCTTCCGGCATATCTTTGCGGAAAATGATCGGATCATTCGGAATCGGCGAAGAGAGCTCAATGATTTTGATTTTCTTTTCCACATCCGGGTATTGAGTCAAAACCAAACGGCGGGCATCGTCAATTTTTCCGTCGTTGGGAGGGGAATAAAAAGTAGCTCCCGCATCGACCTGGCCCTGATAAATCATCGAGACGACCGAATCATGCTTCATCGCGAAGACTGTCTCCTTCGGCACAATATGGCGGTCCTTCAAAGTTTTCAGTGGCAGCAGATAGCCCGACGTCGAGGCCGAATCCACAAAGGCGATTTTCTTGCCGTTGAGATCCGCCAGCGTTTTGATCGGACCATCGGCCTTCGCCAAAAATTGTGATTGATAAGTGGCAGACCCATGGCGCAGAACCGTCAAACGCGCTTCCACTCCGTATTTTTGGTGGGCGAGCACGTAACCGAAAGTATTGATGGCGGCCACGTCGGCGCGCTTTGTCCCGAAGGCTTCAACCACAGCCACATAGGATTGCGGGATCGAAACAGAGTATTTATAGGGCGTGTTTTTTTCTAAAAATTCTTTGAAGAGCTTAGAATTATCTTCGATCACCTTGGCGTCCACCGAAGGCACGAAATGAAGCTTGATGGGATTTTCGGTCGTTCCTAGTTCTGCTTTTTTTCCGGTACAGGAAGTGAAGGCAAAAGCGGCCAAAAAGACCATCGCAAAAAGACATGGCTTCATTCAAAAAGCTCCTTTGAAGAGGAAAAGACCAGGGCTTCGGAAAGTACAAAAAGACCGCGCGCGGAGCAAGAAAAGTCTTTACTTTGAGAGATCTTATATGGCTAGATGCCCCCATATGACGCAATCCAGCCCCCTGCTCCGTCAGATTCTAGTCAAGATCCAAAAGAGCAGCCAGCGGGGCGAGCGGACTTTGGTGGTTTTTGACCTGGATTCCACTTTATTTGATGTCAGTCCCCGCCTCGAACGCATTTTGATGGATTTTGCTGCCCTCCCCACTTCGCAGGCCCGTTTTCCCCAGCAAGTTCCCTTGTTTAAGGCTATTAAAACCCTGCGCACCGACTGGGGGATTCGCGGCGCCCTGGAAAGGGCGGGCCTCGATGGCCATCACCCGGAATTCCAAGCGGCGGTGAAAGATTTTTGGCAGAAGAATTTCTTTTCCAGTCACTATCTGCAATACGACGTCCCCTATGAAGGGGCCATCGATTACGTGAAGGCCGTTCATAAAGCAGGGGCCCAAATCGCCTACCTCACCGGTCGCGACGTCGCACGCATGGGTCTCGGTTCGGAAGAAGTCCTGCGCCAGTGGGACCTGCCCCTGATTTTGGGACAAGCCGACCTGGTGCTTAAACCCCACTTGAGTATGGACGATGCACGTTTTAAAACGGATTGGTTTTTAGAGGCGCAAAAAGAAAGCTACGAAAAAATTTATTTCTTCGAAAACGAGCCCGTCAATATTTGCCTGCTGCAAAATGATTGCCCCCAGGTGGAAATTATTTTCATGGATTCAACCCATGCGGGTGAGGCCGAAGTGGCAGAAAATATCCCGCGTATTATGAATTTCCTTTGTGATCTGCACGAGGACTAAATGCTTTACCTTGTTGCGACTCCCATCGGTGAAAATAGTGAGATCACTTTACGCGCGTTAGAAATTCTGCGGACATGTGAAACTATTATTTGCGAAGGCACGAAGGAAACCTCCAAGCTTTTGCGCCATCACGGCATCAGTGGAAAAAAATATGAAATCCTCGATGAGCACTCGAAGGCTGAGGATTTAAATTCTCTGCTTGCCCTGTGCTCCCGACAGGATGTGGCTCTGGTGACCGACTGCGGGACCCCTGGGTTCTGTGATCCCGGCACCGATCTGGTTCGGCTGTGCCGGCAAAAAGGAATTGTTGTGCGCTCGATTTTAGGAGCATCGGCCTTAATGGGTTTGCTCTCGCTCAGTGGTCAGCGTTTGGATCAGTTTGTCTTTCGCGGTTTTTTGCCAGCCGAAAATGAGAGCCGCCGCAAAGCGCTGATGGAGCTCACGCGCGAAAAACGGGCGATTATTTTAATGGACACGCCCTACCGTTTAAAAAAGACTCTCCAAGATATGAAAGATCATTTTGCGGAAAGGCGCCTTCTGCTGACGCTCAATCTTTCGCAAACGGATGAGGTTATTCTCGAAGGGAAAGTGGATCAAATCCTCGGATCGCTTCATCACGATAAAGCGGAGTTTATGCTCCTGATTTACCCTTAAGGTGCCCTGATGAGTGATATTTTAAAATTACCCATCGATGATTTTCTGCCCTCGATTCTTGAAAAATTATCTTCTGAAAATCAAAATCTGGTAATCACGGCCTCTCCCGGTGCGGGAAAGACCACGCGCCTCCCGCCCGCGCTGCTGGCTGCGGTCAAAGGAAAAGTTTTGGTCCTGGAGCCTCGCCGTATGGCCGCCATCGCGGCGGCCCATCGCATCGCCGAAGAGAACAACTGGCAGGTTGGTCAAGAAATTGGTTACCAGGTGCGATTCGCAAATAAAACCTCGACGGGAACGCGCTTAATTTTTATGACCGAGGCCTTGCTAGCGCGACAGATGATCAAGGATCCTGAGCTCAACGGCGTTGACGTCGTGGTCTTGGACGAATTCCATGAGCGCTCTCTGCACGTGGATTTGACCTTGGGGCTTCTGCGGGAATTGCAAGAGCTCGGCCGTTCGATTCATCTGGTGATCATGTCGGCAACGTTAGAGGCCGAAAAAATTTCGGCCTACCTGGGAAATTGCGCGGTCGTGAGTGTTCCGGGAAAACTTTTTGAGCTGGATATTCGTTATCAAAAATCGAATCAGCTGCTGCAGCTGCAACACGGATTTTACGATAATCTTTTCGCCACTATCAAGGAGGCGCAGGCACAAACTTCGAAAGACATTCTGGTTTTTTTACCCGGCGTCGGCGAAATCGAGCGGGCTTTACAACAGGCCGAAGTCTGGGCCGAGAGTAAAAAAATCCTTCTCGTGCGTTTGCATGGCAGCCTGCCGCTGGACGAGCAGCGGCAAGTTTTGCAGAAGAACGCGCGGCAAAGGGTGATTTTTTCGACCAATATCGCTGAGTCTTCGGTGACGATCGATGGCGTGAACACGGTGATTGATTCGGGGCTCGCGAAAGTGATGCGGCAGGATTTGCGTACCGGTTTTTCACGCTTGGAACTTTCACGCATCAGTTTATCGAGCGCGATTCAGCGCTCGGGACGGGCGGCCCGGCAATTCCCGGGAATCAGTTATCGCATGTGGAATAAAATGGATGAGCCCTCTTTCGGTAAATCGGAAGTTCCCGAAATTTTGCGCTCGGATTTAAGCGAAAGTTTACTTTTTTTGGCGGCCCAAGGCGTGCATAACTTTGATCAGTTCATGTGGTTTGAGAAACCTTCGCCGCAAAGCTTAGAAAGAGCTCTCAAAACCTTACGGGCGGCGGAAGCCTTGAACGCAGGAAACGAACTCACCCCGATCGGCGAAAAACTTCTGCAATTCCCTCTCCCCGTACGTTTAGCCCGCGTGGTTCTTGCCGGGCAAGAAAGTGATCAAGTCGAACTGGCCGCGAAGATCGTCGCCCTTCTGCAGGAAAGGGATATCCTGCGCAAGGAGGCCGTCAGTTCCTTTATAGGCGATCAGCTCGAGTGCGATCTGACCGCGCGACTGGAAACCTTTGAAAGATTCCTTGCGGGTCGAAATGCCCAGGATTTGCACCGTTTAGGTGCGCAGACCGCCGGCCAGGCCTACCGACAAATTTTGAGTCTATCCGAAGGTGCGCGGAAGCTGCCGGCAATGAAAAAGAATTTTGATTTTAAAGAAGCTCGCCAATGGCTGCTGCTCGCCGCTTACAAAGATCGTTTGTGCCGCCGGCGAAAAAACTCTGATCGCGCATTGATGGTGGGCGGTCGCGGCGTCAAACTCGCAGCGGAGTCCTTGGTGAAGAACAGTGAGTTCTTTATTGCCCTTCAGGGCGTTGAGGGAAAATCAGATGCCGAAACCGAAATCAGTCTCGCCAGCGGCGTAGAGAAGGAATTCTTGTTGCGCCAGTTTTCTGATCTGATCGTGCGGCAAAAGCAGATCATCTTCGATGAAGAAAAAAAGCAATTTTACGCCCAGGAGCAGAAAGTTCTATGGGATCTTCCCCTGGAAGAGCCTAGCCTGAGCATCGCGACAGCGGCGCAAGTGAGCGAGAAGCTCCCCGAGGTCCTTGCACACAACTGGGCCATGGTTTTAAAGGAAAATGAAAATCTAAAAACCTGGTGGCAGAAAATTATTTTTTTGCGCTTTCATCGCCACTTTCTGAGCGAAAGCCAGCAGACTTCGTTGGATGGGATTTTTTTAGGCGAAGCACTCAGGTTGGAACTTCGGTTGGAAGCTTTCACTCAAGCCTGCGCAGGTCACAATAAGATCGCCGAAGTCTTGGCGCAGAATTTGGTTTATTTTTTCGAAAATATTTTGCCCCCCGACTTGCAAAAGACGCTGCAAACGGAACTCCCTAGCCATTTGAAAGTTCCAAGCGGCAGTCAGATTCCCATTCATTATCCCGCGGACAAGGCTCCTTTTTTGGAGGTTCGTATCCAGGAGCTTTTTGGTTGGACGAAAACACCGCATGTGTTGTTCCAGAAAATTCCTCTGGTGATTCATTTATTGAGCCCCAATTTTCGTCCCGTGCAGATCACCAGCCATCTCGAAAGCTTTTGGCAGAATGCCTACCCCGAGGTTCGCAAAGAGCTGCGCCTCAAATACCCTAAGCACCAATGGCCCGAAAACCCCGCCGACGGAATCCCCGAAGCCAAAGGCCGGAGGAGGTAGGAAGAGGTACGCCGTTACTTTTCCGGATGCGGCGCATCCGGAAAAGTAACGGCGTACCTCTTCCCTCCCGCGGGGACGTCTTTGGTGACGACGGCGTTCGCGCCGATGCGACAGCCGTCACCGAGGTGGACCGGGCCGAGGATTTTTGCGCCGGCCCCGATGAGGACCTTGTTGCCCACGGTGGGGTGGCGTTTGACGGGATCGAACTTCATTCCGCCCAGGGTGACCCCATGAAAAATAATGCAGTCGTCGCCGACTTCGGCCGTTTCACCAATGACGATGCCCATGCCGTGATCGATCACCAAGCGTCTGCCAAGCGTCGCCCCCGGGTGAATTTCTATGCCCGTGAGCCAGCGGCCCAGTTCACAAAAAAGACGGGCAATGAAAAAGAGTTTATGGCGATAAAAAAAATTCGCCATACGATGAAAGAGCATGGCCTTGGGACCCGGATAGAGCAGGACGATCTCCAGATAGGATTTGGCGGCAGGATCGTAATCCCAATAGGCTTTGATGAATTCAAAAAAATGGCCCAATAAAAATCCCGTGTTTAAAACTTTTCTTTTAAATCATCCAACATGAAGTACCGATCAAAAAGATCGCTGTAACGGGACCAACGGTCCCCCGACGCACGCTCATTTTGCAGCAATCCGTGCACGGTGGCGATTTTACTATCCAGATCATCAATCATCGCAACCACCAGGGCTTCTAAAAATTTAGGCCGCTTCGGTGAGCCATATTCCATTTTCCCATGGTGACTGAGAATGATATGCTTACAAATATCGCGAAGCTCTTCGTTAAAACCTAAAATTCGCGAAGCCTTCTTATCGATCAATTCACAAGCCATCTGCATATGCCCTAGCAAGCGGCCACGATCGGTGTAAGCGATCCCACTGTCGTAGGATAGTTCCCAGATTTTTCCGATGTCGTGGTAAATCGCACCGAACAAAAGCAAATCACGATTCAAAAAAGAATAATGCGAGCCCATGAAATCCATCAGCTTGCAGATCGAAAGAATATGCTCTAGCAATCCGCCGATCCAAGCGTGGTGAATGGACTTCGCCGCGGGCGCGCGCATGATCATCGGACGCAGTTCGGAATCTTCCAGGGTGTCCAGCAACAACTGCCGAATAAAATCGTTCTTAACGGTTTTCACGATCTGCTGCAGTTCAGCCATCATGTCTTCGGAATTGCGAGCGGTCTGAGGGAGAAAATCTTCAAAGCTCAGGCCTGCCGCCGCATCCGCTTTTTCAAGGCGATGGATGATCAGCTGGCGGCGGTTTTGGAAGAGCTGAATTTGACCTTTGATCTTAACGATGTCGCCGATCTCAAATTCGCGACTGAGCTCCTCGACGCGATCCCAGGCCCTGGCGTCCAAGGTGCCGCTTTTGTCGCCCACTTGCAGCGTCATGAAAGGCCGGCCATTTTTGCCAAAGTTGACGTTCTTTTCTTTGACCAGAAAAAGCGCATCGACGGGATCTTTATCTTTCAACTCACGGATCAAGATTTGTTCCATCAGTTCTCCTGACACAAAAGATTCTTGTTTTGGCTATCTGTAAATGTCACCTGAGTGAGATAGCTTTGTCCCGCTTTTTTTGCGGCAAAAACAAAAGTTCCGCCCAAAACGCTCGTATGCCTGTTCCGCGTCGTGTTTACCTTAAGACCTTCCTTGGTCATTTCCTTCAAAAACCGATTGGAGACATCATAAAACTCATGACAACCCGATCCAAAAATCTGGTCGTCTATTTTGCGTTTGCGTGAGTGGCTGACAAAAAGGATTTTTTTCATCGTCGCATCAGTGAATTCCGGAAATTCAAAATTCACATAGAAAGAGCCTTGGCGACCGGAGAGGTAATTCGCCAGATCAATTTCACCCCCACCGCGAGGAAAGGCAATAACGACCTCACCATTCTTGACGATGTCAGGATTTTTTTCCGTGAGATGCACTTTGATTTCTGAAAAAACAAAGGCATCGGTATTTTCGCCCGAACCCGATTCCGATTTTTTTTCTTCAGCTTTTTTCTCTTCTTTTTTTTCCTCTTTTTTTTCGCCACCGAAAAGATTCCAAATACCCGTCGGAACTTTCAGATCGAGAGGGATTTCGGTGATCAGAATTTCTTTTTTTTCTTCTTCCTTCTCGCTGCTATGGCCGTGACAAGCCGTCAGACCCCACACCGCCACCGCGCCAAGCAGAAAGAAGAAAATCCTCACTGGGACTCCAGGCGATCTCGCAAATCAATCAAAGGAAGGTAATTGGGTTCCAGGTGCAGGCCCACTTTAGCAAATTCAAAGGCTTCATTTCGGTGCGCCTCTTGAAGGGCCGCCCATGCTAGTCCATATTGAACGTAAACGCTTCCCACTTCGGTTTGCGCCAACGCCTGGTAGGAAGAGCGTGCGCAATCCACGATCCCCTGCTGCATGCACAGAGTTCCGCGCAGATGCTGAGCCACCGGCAAAGTGGCCAGCTCGGATTTCTTCAGCAAAGAGGTCGCCTCAGAAATACGACGAACTTTCATCAGATAACTCGCCTCAATACTGAGTAAAGTCGCATCCCGAGGCCGTTCTGTGAGGGCCTCGGTGATCATGCGGTAGGCTTCTTCATCCCGGTTGACTTCCATCAAACAAATGGACCGAGCCCCTTTTTGCCAGGCCGTTAACTTTTCGGGAAAGGCCTCGTGGCAGTATTTTTCGAGGTAGTCCCACTGACCCATGCGCCAATCGATCAACAAACTTTTTTGGAACTGATTGGAACGAAAAGGGACCTGCGCAAGAAAAGACTGCAAGGCCTCTTGCTCCTGCACGGGATTTTTTAAAATCTGATTCACCCGCACCAGCAGCAGGCTCAGTTCCTGGCGCAGATAACTGCTGCGAGAGATAGAGGACTTGATATCCTGCTGCAGCTGTTGCAAAGCCGCGGTATCGACGTTGCCTTTTGAATTGTCAATCCAGGCCATGGCCCGCAAAGTCTGCAGCAAAGGAGAGAGCGGGATTTTTTTGGCCAATGCATCGAAATCCCGGGCCGCCGCGGCGAAATTGCCTTTTTTCACTTGAATGATCGCGAGATCAATTTGTGCTTCCGTATTGCTTGGCTCAAAGGTCCGCGATTTTTGCAGAAAGCCTTCGGCCTCACGCAAATCACCGTCCTGCAAATAGGCGAGGGCGATTTCGATATGGGCCTCCATCAGCTCTTGCCGGGACCTTCCCTCTTGCAGGATCGCCTTCTCTAAAATCCGCCGACCTAAAAGGCTTTGCCGATCTTCCGAAATCAAGAGCGGAGCCATCTGGTACTGCAATTCAAAATCGGCATCGCGAACGGTCTGAATGCGCTTGTAAGCGTCCAGAGCTTTTTCGTAAAGGCCGATACTCTTATAGCGCAGGGCTGAGCGATTGAGTTCTTCGTAACCAACATCCCGGGATTTTTCTTTTCGCAAAAATGAAAGGATCACAAAGGCCGCCACCAAAACCGAAACGCCGATCACGGCCATCCGCACTTTGCTACTGCTGCTTTCAATCCTCTTATTCACTAAATCATCACCCAGGACACCGAAGCTGCGCGAAGAGCTCTTCGAAAGAGGCCTGGAGGGAGTCATTTCCCGCGCGATGATGATATCTTTGAACCCAGAGGACTGCTGTCGCAGACCTCGATCGGAATCGACCGGAGTCGGGGTCAAGTCATCCGCCGTGGTGATCACGTCCGTTTTCGTTGAAGTTTGGCTGCTCATGGTCGACGTCATGGTATTATCGACGGAGCTGTCCTGTTCATGACGAAGATTTTTAACGAGTTCAAGGAAGGTGTTGTTTTCGCGGATGTAGCTCCACCGTACAAAGGGCTGGCGGATTTCATCGATGATGGAAATCTGTTTGCTCACGAGCATCTGCGTGACTTCATCAAGAGTATAAGGGCCTAGAATCCGCGTCGAAGAGCGAATCAACCAAGTTTTTCCATTTTGAGAGGACTCTTCCATGGTCTCCCCACTTTTCTTTTGTGAGAATCAATTAATGTCTAAAATGCCTTTGGCCCGAAAGGACCATCTGCACACCTAGTTTCTGCGCCGCTTGAATCACTTCTTCATCTTTCACCGAACCACCCGGCTGCAGAATCCAGCGGATCCCCGCCTTCGCCGCAATTTCGATCGAATCACTGAACGGAAAAAAGGCATCGCTCACCAGAACGGCGTTCTTCGCCTGAGGATGGTTTTGTTTCATCCGCAGCAGCGCCTGCTCAACCGCATCGACGCGATTGACCTGTCCCATTCCCAATCCCAAGGTCTGGCCCCCGCTCACGACAGCAATCGAATTGCTTTTCAGAGAAGCGCAGACACGCTCACCAAACATCATATCCTGCAAAACATCATCCGAGGGCCGTTCCCCCAAAAATTTCCAAGTCTTCGGATCGGAGCCCATCTGGTCCGCTTGTTGACGAACGAAGCCGCCCGCCAAACTGCGAATTTCAAAATTCTTTTTACTTTGCTGCAAAGAGGGCCACTCTAAAATGCGCAGATTTTTTTTCTTGGTGAAATAATCTTTGGCTTCGGCCGTAAAAGAAGGAGCAACGATGCATTCCAAGAAAATAGCCCCTAATTTTTCACTCGAAGCGAGATCCACTTCACAGTTAAAGGCCACAATACCACCAAAAACACTGACCGGATCAGCTGCGAGGGCCTTCGTGCAAGCCGCCAAAACATTTCGGTCAACAGCCACGCCACAAGGATTGTTATGTTTCACCGCCACGCAGGCCGGCGAGCTGAATTCGCGAACGAGAGTCGAAGCCGCATCCAAATCCAAAAGATTATTATAAGAAAGCTCTTTGCCTTGAAGAATACGAGCCTTATGTAAACCGGTATCGTCCCCGGGCCAACGAAACCAAGCGGCTTGCTGCTGAGGATTTTCACCGTAACGCAGAGTTTGCACCTGCTGACCGCCCAAGGCCTGCAAAGGCATCTCGGCTTTTTGTAATTTCTGGGCCACGAGAGAATCGTAGACTGAAGTGTGCGCAAAAACCTTAGCCGCCAGTTGCTGACGATCTTCTATGCTTGTGCCTTTGTCCTGAATCACCTTGGCGTAATCCTGGGGATCACAGAGAACCGTGACCGTTTGAAAATTCTTGGCCGCCGATCGCAACATGCTCGGGCCACCAATATCGATTTTTTCAATCAGCTCAGGAAAAGAGGACTTTTTAAAAACAGCCTCTTCAAAAGGATAGAGATTGCAAATCACGAGATCAAAATTTCGCACCGCAAATTTTTCGAGAACGGCGACGTGTTCGGCCTTGTCCATGCGGCCTAAAAGGGCCATGTGCACGTGAGGGTGCAATGTCTTCACCCGGCCATCCATCACTTCCGGAAATCCTGTCTGCTCAGAAATGTCCGTGACCTCAAAACCATTCTCACGCAGATATTGGGCGGTCCCGCCCGTCGACACAAGACGCAACCCCTTTTTGAAGGGAGTTAAAAACTCAATCAAACCTGATTTATCTGAAACACTGATCAACGCATTTTTAAACATTAGAAAGGGGCCTTAGTTAAAAGAAGTTTCAAGTCGTCGTTGGTGAGGTAAAGACCCGCACCCAAGTAACTCGTTCTTCGGTCTCCCTTATTAAAGAGATCCACGAACCCACCCGTTATATACAAGCCGTGATAAAATGTATAGGCAAATGAGGGTCGCACATCGAGATGCGCAAAATCAAGAGCCTCTATAGAAAAACGCAATTGTCGATTGAGGAAATGATAATCCGCACCGAAGCCGCCGGTGTTTTCCAACAGGCCTCCGCGAATGGTCATGTCCCAAAAGTTTTTCGCGAAGTAAGCCGTGACCTTGTAGTTGCTTTTATAAGTTTTCTCTTCGGTCACGTCCGAGATCGGAGTTCCCCCATTGGTGTTTGTGGCCTTCGTTCGCGTCGTCTGCACTTCGCCCATGGGATCACTCACCAAACCTAAATAATAATAACGGTCAAGCCCCGGTTGGATAGTGATCCCTACGGTCGAGCGGGCTCCGCCGATGGCACTCAGGTAATCCGCATGGTAATCAAATCCCGTTTGGATTCGATTCGCACTGTCGACTAAATTGCTGATTCCATCCACCGCGGTTTCGAAACTTTCGGCGGTCGCCTCGTCGCTGATCAGCTTACCCAGAGTGCCTTCGCCCTTATTGATTTTTGAAGTGACGTCATCCAGATTTTTGATCGCGTTGGAGGCGTGGTCCCAAGTCGCCTTTAAACCTTTGTCGCCATTGTCCTTCATGATATCCCGCAACTCGGTCGTGACCTCGTGCACTTGATCAACGATGTCACCCACCTTGCCTTTGTTCTGCGAGGTGATTTCGGCGATGTCGCCGGTGAGTGTTTCGATATTTTTGATGATGCGGCCAAGGACATGCTTCCGCGTTCCATCATCCGAGACGGCTTCTTTTAAATTTTTGGCCACTTCCTTCAACGACTCGGTCACTTCGGTGACGGAACCGATGAGATTATCTAAAGAGCCTTGTCCCTTCACATTGAGAATTTGCGCTTTGTCCGCCAAGGGAGGATCGGTCGGCGAACCGGGATAAACTTCGACGTGGGAATCGCCCAAAATCCCTTGCGCTTTGATTTCGACGTAGGCCGAGGTCGTCAGGGGCAAATCACTCCGCACCGAAATATCGATGCGCGCGTTGCCGTCTTGCAAAGTAATATCTTTAATCACGCCCACCGGAATGCCCGCAGATTTTACCGCCGAATTTTTGACCAGACCACCCGCATTCGGCATCAAAAACCAGGCTTGATGATTGCGGGAAAGAAAAGTGGGATTGTCGCTCACTTGCATCGACATAAAAGCGATGATTCCGCCCACAACGACGACGAGCAAACCCACTTTAAATTCTGCTGTACGCAGCAAACTCATGAATGTCTCATTCCTTTAGCGACAAATTTACGTACGAGCTCGATATCTGTTTTAAAGAAATCGTCGGGCGTCCCAAACAAGAGCACGCGCCCACTGTCCAACATGGCAATGTAGTCCGCGATCCTAAAGGCCGCTGATAAATCATGCGACACCATAATGGACGTGATACCTTCCCGATGCTTATGCGTACTCAGTATAAGATTATCAACCATTTCGGTCAGAATGGGATCTAAACCTGTTGTGGGTTCATCGTAGAGTAAAATTTCTGGATCTAGGGCGAGAGCGCGGGCTAGTCCAGTTCTCTTCTGCATTCCGCCGCTGATCTGGCTCGGGAGCTTGTGATAGTGCTTTGCTTCTAAACCGACCTGCTGTAATTTCTGCTCAGCGATTTCGATCACCTTCTCCAGCTTGAAACTTCTGCGATGTTCGATCAAAGGGAAGCAGACGTTTTCTAAAACGGTCATATCATCGAACAAGGCCGCGGACTGAAACAAAACGCCGAAGTGGCATCGGAATTCCGTTAATTTGTTGATATCTAATTTTTCCAGAGCCGTGCCTAGGACTTCGACCGAACCCGTGGTCGGTTGGACCAGGCCCAACAAATGTTTCAACAGAACACTTTTTCCGGTTCCAGAAAAACCGATGATGGCAGTGAGACTTCCTTTGGGGATCGCGAGGTCGACGCCTTTCAGGACAAACTCTTTCCCCCCGTCAAAAGATTTTTTAACGTCCTTCAGGACGATCGCGTTTTCCATGCTATGTAATCCCTGCCGCGAGGTAAAAAATACGGATCAGATTGGTGAGGAAATAATCGATAATGATGATCATCACCATGCTTTGCACGACACCTTGATTGGTGGCATCACCGACGCCCTTTGCGCCGCCGGTGGTATTGAATCCCCGGTAAGTACAGATCGCGGCAAAGAACATCCCGAAAAAAATCGCCTTGAAAAGTCCTTCCAGAATGTGCTTGAAATCGACAATGTCGGTGATTTTTTGCATGAAAATCGCAGGATCAAGTTGCACGATTTTCACGCAAAGAATGTAGCTGCCGATCATCGCGACGAAATCAAAGACCGCCGTCAGCATCGGCATGCAGATGACCGCCGCGATGATGCGTGGAGCGATGAGGTACTGACGGGTATTCACTCCCATCACATCCAAAGCATCAATCTGTTCATTCACCCGCATGGTGCCCAAACGAGCGGCCATGGCTCCGCCCGCGCGGGCCGCGACGATCAGACCCGTCAAGACCGGGCCTAATTCGCGGGTGATTCCCAATCCCACGACGGAACCCACCATGTTGACTGCATTGAACATTTTAAAACCCAGATAGATTTGAAAAGAAAGGGCCAGGCCGGTGAACAGGCTCGTCAAGCAAATGATGCCCACCGATTGGTTCCCGATAAATTCCATATGTTTGATGATCTCACCAAAACGCGAAGGCTTCGTCAGCGACAGACGCAAGCTTTCCCATGCAAAAAGCACGATGCGGCCGACATCGAGGACAAGCTCCCGAATCCAACCTGTCAGCCCTTCGAAAATCGTGTCGGCCACCGAGGCTGTTTTTTGTATCCACGCCATCACTGACCTCCGGTTGATTGAAGATAAACTCGCGGCACCCGCTCGCCTACACTCGTGAGCATTTCCCAGGTGATGGTGCGGGCTTGAACGGCGAGCTCTTCCGCGGACAAAAATGTTCCCTGCGCGCTTTCGCCAAAAAGAACCACTTCGGCTTCCTTTTGATCCTGTCGCTGGCTGATCTCATTCACATGACCTATATCGGTCACATCTAACATCAGATAATCCATGCAGATATTTCCCACCACGGGAACCTTCACTCCTTCAAACAGAGCATAGGCTTGATTCGAGAGAATGCGATGGTAACCATCGGCGTAACCGATCGGCACCACGGCAATCACCGAGGGCCGCTGCGCCTTCCACGTGCCTCCATAGGAAAGCGTTTCGCCCACAGCTAAATGACGGTAGACACTGGCGTGGGATTTCAGGCTCATCACCGGTTTCAGAGGAAGGTTTTTTTTATCGGTGAGAGGATTATAACCATAAATCATCAGACCGGGCCGCAGCCCCCATTCCTGTGCTAGGGGATGAGAAGGCGAAAGTCGATTTTGTTGCTGTAAAAACATTTTATTTAGAATGCCCGCGCTATTGAGAGCATGCGCAAAAATTTGAAAGGGCTTAAAAACCTCATTGACCTTTTGAAAAGTCTGCAGTTGCCGCGCACTATGCCCTCGATCTTGATCAGCATCTTCACCCATCCACAAATGAGTGAGGAGGGCCTGCAGCTGAATATTTTTATTTTGCCAAAGCCTTTGCGCGAGCGCTTCGGCTTCATCGGCGCGAAAGCCCAAACGATTCATCCCCGTATCAAATTTCAAATGAATGGGAATCAACCCACGATTAATTTTTTCAAGGTGCTCGATCTGTTCCCAGCTGCTCACAACCGGCGTGAGCTTATAATCGACCATTTTTTGCGCGCCTTCACGATCAAAACCGCGGAAAACCAATATCTCGGTCTTCACGCCGGCCTCCCTCAACAAGAGGGCCTCTTCAATCAGGCAGACGCCTAAATGTTGAACACCCATGGCCTCTAAGGAACGCGACAGCTGCACATCTCCGTGGCCGTAAGCATTGGCTTTGACCATCGGACAAAGAAAAGCTTGAGGAAAAGCCTTTTGAATCAACCGTATGTTATGGGCCAGATGATCCAAATTAATTTCAGCGTAGGTCCGACGGTACATTTCCATTTATTCGACCAAAACTTCAAATTCAGGAGTGTGGGTGTTCGGAGCTTTATAGAGGCAAATTTTATTTCCGCCTTTTCCAGAAATATGCTGCAAAGCCTTGGTTGAGGTTTCATCGAGCGTTTCGGGCGTATGGCACATGCCGGGATATTCGCTGATGCCGATACTAACAGAAACTTTCAAACCACTTTCAATGAGAGGTGTGCTCTCCACGATGCGGCGTAAACGCTCGGCCCGCAGGGTCGCCCCTTTGCGCGAACTGTTGGGCAGAATCAAGGCAAACTCATTCAGCTGCGTGCGGCAGGTGAAATCATGGGTGCGGCCCGTTTTAACGAAGAGATCCACGAGGGCCTTGAGTAAACCATCGCGCTGCACTTCACCTTGCACTTGCTCCAATTCAAAAAAATCATCTACGGAAACTTTAGCCACGCACAGGGGAACCCGATGACGGCGGGACCGATCAAATTCGGCCCGCAAAGTTTTGAGGTAAAAACTGCGGTTGTAGGCACCCGTCACAAAGTCCTGAACTTCGAGCTGATCAACTTTTTGTTCTAAAAATTGATGCGAATAATTCAAACTAAAAAGTTCAAACTCTTCCGTGAATTTTGCGTTCACCTGGCGATCCGCCGAAGCCGAGTAAGCGAGCAAACCTTCGAGATGGCCATGCACATACAGAGGAAGAACTTGCGCCGGCTCAAAATGAAAAGCATTTTTCAAGAGCGTCGCGAAACTCGCCGGCGCCCGCCCTAAGCTCACTAACGAAGAAAGTTCTTTCAATTCATCTTTATTCAGGTAACTCCCCACGCCCTGAATCGCGTTCGGATCGAAGCCCTGGGCATGGGTCGCGACGAGGCTTCCCACCGTTTGCAAAAATTTGAAATAAACCGCCGAGATTTCAAGCCAGTTCATGAACTTTTGAATCAGTTCCTCTTTGCTGTTGGTCCCGCGGTACTCCACCAGCTTTTGCGCAAGACTCAGACCGGCCGGCTGAGAAGGAGGGGGCATCACGACGGCGAGGCCTTCGGCTTTCTTGGCTCGCTCTTCGCTCTGGATGAGAAGCTGCTGGGTCTCTTCCCAGCGGGCGTAGAGTTGCTCATTTTGGAAACTCATATAGATTTTTTCGCAAATGCGATCCGTCGCCCAGAGCGCCCGTTGGTCGAGCGAACCCCCTTCAAGGGCCACAATGTCTTCGACGCCAAAGGCGTTGTACTGCGAAAGAATTTCGAATTGATTTTGACGAGCGATGATTACGAATTTGATGTCTTCGTTAAAGCCACGGACTTTCTCCACGAAATCGTTCAGACTTCCTTCAAGACCCAGGGTCGAAAAGATGAGAATGTGCGGAGAGGTCTCTTGAAAGCGATGCTCAAGGGTCTCTTTGTCACCGAAATAAAAACTATCATAACCCGCCTGCGCCAGGCTGACCTTTATATTCGCACCTTCTTCCAGGCGAGGGGTGTAAACAAAAATAGTGAACTTTGAGCTATGCTCGCGAATGTCCAAGCTACGACCTCTTTCCAGGTTTAGGAATATCGACGGCAAATTGATCTAATTTGGATTTCTTCGCCACGGGGGCCGCCATTCGCGGCGGCGCCACGCCACCCACCGGAACCTCTTCATCGAGAGGGGCTTCTGCGAGGCGACGGGCCTCGGCAACAGCCTCTTCAGGGGCCGCCAGAACATCGATGGGAACTGGCTTGCCAATTTGCGTGGCGTCCTCATCGGAAGAAAAGTCTCTGATCATTTGCGGAGGCGGCGTCGCCGGCGGCGCGGGCGGCGGTTGCACTTTCAAAAAAGCCGGAATGGGCGGCGGCTGCAGAGAGCCCGAAGCAGGCCCCGGCTGTTGTGCGGCCGGGTGAGGCGCAGGCGGCAGCGAAGGAGGCGTCAGTTCTGGGGCCGACGACCGAGGTCTCTTTGGCACCTCCGGTGGCAAATCCAAAAGGGCATCGATATTCACATCCGGTGGACGCGGAGGGTTTGAATGATCAAAGGGCAGCGACGGCACGGAAAAATCCTGAGACGGAGTCGGAAAGGTTTCTGTGAGCGCTAAAATTTGTTCCTGCTGAGCCGCTTCGATGGCCGAAGGGGGCGCAGCTAAAGGTGTCGGGATATCCTGCTGGGCAATCTCTTCCGACATGGTGTGCAGGGATTCAATGAGGGTCAAGGGAACCACGGGCAAAGCAGGCTTGAAGGCTTCACGGCGGAAAACTATATGCACTTGCGTGCCGACCCCGCGCTCGGAATAGACTTCGATTTCAGCGCTGTGCTCTTTCAAAATACCCATGGCCACCGCAAGTCCCAACCCCGTGTGATTTTGGAAAGAGCGCGTGGTGAAAAAAGGATCAAAAATTTTCGCGATATTCCCGGCCTCGATGCCCTCACCTGAATCGCCGATTTCGAGGTGAGTTCCGTCGTCTTGTTCAAAAAGCTGGATCTTGATTTCTTTGCGCGACATCCGCTCCATGGCTTCGACCGAGTTGCGCAGGATATTTTCAAAGGCGCGGGTGAGCTCACGCACCGAAAGTGGCAGGAGTTTGTTTTCGGAAATATTTTTTTCGACCTTCACGCCCTTTTGCGCGAACAGAGCATCCAGATTTTTCAAAGCATGCAGCAGGGGCCCTTCCAGCTTCATTTCATTCTTCACCAAAGTCTCTTCGCCGGCGAAACTGAAAAGCTTATCTAGAATATCGCGGGCCGAACGGCTTTCGCGCAAAATCGAATCCACGCTGGAAACCACTTCGGGATCTTGACTGCGGGCGAGAACCATCTGCGAATATCCCAAAATAGATGTCAGAGGCCCGCGCATTTCAAAGCCCAACGCAGAGGCGACGCTGCGATAGGCTTCCATTTTACCATTCAGAATATCACGGGCCGCTTTTTCTGGATCCGTGGCACTCACAGAAACGTTGGGAAGGGGAGGAAGACTTTTATCGGGGGTTCGCTCAACCGGCACCTTATGGGTCACCACTTCGCGCACGGGTTCCCGACTGAGGTTGATCGAGCCCAGAAGCTCATCAATTTCCCGCACATCAGAGGTCAAATTGGCAGTGACGAAATCTTTTTTACCGGCGACCAGAGCCTGCGCGTGGGCATGCAATTGTTCCAAACTTTTTTCGTGGGGACGAAGGACGAGGAGCAAACCGGCCACGCCCACAAAGACCAAACCGAATCCCAGCAGCAGGAACTGCCACAGCAGAGTGCTGCGGCCCTTCATCAAATCATTCACCGAAGACGACGACAGCAGGATCAAGTTGGTCTGCGGGATCTGATCGTAGACGCCGAAAATCTTTTGCCCATCGCTTGAATCATAAACCCCGACACCTTGACTCACGCCGCTTTCCTTCGCGACTTTGTAAACAGGATCGCCGCTGAGCAAGGTGCCCACGTACTCGGGAGTGCTGTGCCCGATGGTGAGACCCTCTTTGTTGACGATCGAAATGGAGTTGAGGGATCCTTTTTGCGAGTCGATCAAAGATTGAAACAACTCGCCCGCACCGACCAATGCGTAGGCCTTTCCTTGGCTCGTGAAAATCAGGGCGACATGACGGCCCTTTTCGCCGTCTTGGAAAGACTTCACAAAAACCTGCAGGCCGCTTGCGCCTTTAATATCGATGCGTCCTAAGGATTTATTTAAAAACTCCGGGGTCCATTTTGCCGCCGGCGATTTTTCTTTGGTTAAAAGATTTTGCGTGAGCACGTCGCCCTGAGTGCCCACCGCCAACGAAGCGATCGCGTAATAAGGCTGCAGAGAACTCCAACTGATTTTTTCTTTGCGGAAATTGTCGCTGTTGAAAGAGTAGATGATTCTCTCGAGAGATTTCACTTCCGCCTGCAGCGCCTGGTGCAACGAACCCATTTGACTGCGCGCCTGGGCCTCGGCCCAGTTCATACGGTCCCCAAAGATGAAGCCGTCAACCCGCCATAAAACCGCCGTCACAAAAACGACGGCGATCAGCGCAACGATGACGAGAAGTTTTCTTTTCATGAATTCAGCTTCCTTGCTAGTCTCCATTGTAGAAGGACTTGAACCGAAGAATCAAGCAATCCTCCTTTGCCAAACTTCTAAAACACGTCTAAAAAGGTTCAATGAAATCTCATCGCAGTGACGTTTTGATTATTGGTTCCGGCACAGCCGCTCTGGCCTCTGCTCTTAAGCTCGCCGACTTCGGCACGGTGACCGTGCTCACCAAAGAAAAAGCCATCGACACCAACTCGGCTTGGGCCCAAGGGGGGATCGCCGCGGTGATGTCGGAGGAAGACAGTTTTGCCAGCCATATCAACGATACTTTGGTCGCCGGGGCGGGCCTTTGCAAAGAAAACGTCGTTAAAAATTATATCGAACAAGCCCCTGATCGGATTCAGGATCTTATAAACTGGGGCGTACATTTTGACGTGCGTCGTAAAGGTGGTGAAGAATCCGAAGAGGTCGATTTGACGCGAGAGGGCGGACATAGCTTCCGGCGCATTTTACACTTCGAGGACCAGACCGGCTTAGAGATTCACCGCCGCCTCTTGCACCGAGTGCTTCAGCATGAAAATATTCAGCTGTTTGAAAATCACTACGCGATTGATCTGATCGTGAATAAAGAAATTGATCCCGCCGACATGAATCCTACCCGCTGCGTGGGCGCCTATGTTCTCGAAAAATCAACCGGTGAAGTCCGCAGCTTCCTGGGTCGCCAAACAATTCTCGCGACGGGCGGAGCCGGCAAAGTCTATCTATACACTTCGAATTGGGGAGGCGCCACGGGCGACGGTATCGCCATGGCTTACCGGGTGGGCGCACGCATTGCAAATTTAGAGTTCATGCAATTCCATCCCACCTGCCTTTACCATCGCGAAGCCCGCAACTTTCTGATCACCGAGGCCATGCGCGGAGAGGGTGGCGAACTCATCAATGCCCAAGATGAAGCCTTCGTGAAAAAAAACCATCCTCTCGGATCGCTCGCCCCGCGCGACATCGTCGCCCGCTCGATCGATGCCGAGATGAAAAAGACCGCTGCCGAATGCGTCTTCCTCGATATGCGAAAGTTGGATGCGGCTTTTCTGAAGCAACGCTTCCCCAACATCTACAGCAAATGCCTCGACTACGGAATCGACATGAGTCGCCAACCTATTCCGGTGGTCCCCGCCGCCCATTATTTATGCGGAGGCGTGCTCACCGACGTCAACGGGCAGACCGATATTTCCTCTTTGTGGGCCATTGGCGAAACCGCCTGCACCGGCTTGCACGGAGCCAATCGTTTGGCTTCCAATTCGCTGCTCGAATGCCTGACCACGGCCCACAATAGCGCCCAGATCATCAAAGAAAAATTGCGAGAGACCCCCCTGCCGATGCCCGATCCGCGGGAATGGAATCATCCGCAGGAATCAAATGACGACGAAATGATCGTGATCAGCCACATGTGGGAAGAGATCCGCCGGCTGATGTGGAATTACGTCGGGATTGTGCGTTCAAACAAACGTCTGGAACGGGCCCAACACCGTCTGAAAAATATCTTAGAAGAAGTCCGGGATTATTATTCGCATATGAAAATCCACAGCGATATCTTGGAACTTCGCAATATTGCCACCGTGGCCGACCTCTCGGTCGAGTGCGCCTTGAAACGAAAGGAATCTAGGGGCATCCACTACAGCTTGGATTACCCCTTCACCGATGAGAACTTAACTTCAACAGGCAGCCCTCAAGATACCATTGTCGTTCGAGGTCTCAGTTAGACCTCTCAAAAACGGGGGTTTGGGTTAACCGAGATTGCTCTTGCCCGCGTTGAAAATTTCACTCAAACTATCTAGCATGTATAAAAGATCCGAAGGATTTTTCAAAGGCTCTGAAGACACCCGCTTGTTTTTCCAAATTTGGGAAAATCCCAAAGCGCGTGGAACAATCATCATCAACCACGGCCAGGGAGAGCACTCCGAATCCTATTTGCGCTTTGTGAATTTTTTCAAAAGCGACTCATGGACTTTTTACGCCTGCGATATGCGGGGCCACGGCCGTTCCGATGGCAAACGCGGTTACGTCCCGCTCTTTGATGACTACTGCAAAGACTACGATCTTTTCGTCAACAAAGTCCTGAATCACGAGGCCCGCCCTCCCGGTCCGGTGATTTTGCTCTCGCACTCGATGGGGGGGCTGGTCCAGATCAAAACTCTGCTGCAAAAACCGGCTTGGTTGAAGCAAATCGCCGGCGAGGTCTGCAGCGCTCCACTTTTGGGTTTGGCACTGCCCGTTCCTCTCTATAAATCCCAGGGCGCCAAAGTTCTCGATCGGGTGATGCCGACCATGACGATGTACAACGAGATTAAAAATGAAATGCTCACCCGCGATCCCGACGTGATCCGCGAGTTCGAGCAGGATTCTTTGCGCCACAATCGCATCTCATCCGGCGCCTTTCTGGGTTTTTTGGAATCCTTTGAGTCGGTTGTCCCGCGGGCGGGTGAAATCGATCTTCCGACGCTTTTTGTTTTGCCAGAAGAAGATCCCGTCGTCAGCACTCCTATTTCACGGCAGTTTTTTGAAAAGCTCGCTTCCGCGAATAAAGAAATCTTCATTTACCCCGAAGCTCGCCATGAGATGTTCAATGACTTGCACCGCTTGACCGTCTTTCAAGACATTAAAAAGTTTCTGGATTCTTTTCTGGGGGGCTCATGAGGTTTTTGTTGCTCACTTTATTCAGCCTCGCGATCACGGCCTGCGCGACCCGCGACGTGACGCCCACGGGGATCAACGTCATGAGCGAAAGCGCCTACAACTCCGTCATTGAAGAGTACTCGGATTCCACTGAGCGCTATTCGGGTTTGTACAATACGATCACCATGCGTTCGACCCTGCTCAACAGCAAAGTCAGTCGGGCCCAGGTCGATCAAAGCGCGCGGCTTTTTATGTGGGATCAGGAAAAGTACAATGCCGAGTTGAGCAAAACGAACCAAAAGTTAGAAAAGGAAACCGAAATCTTTCTGAGCTTTTTCACGCCGACGCGCAAGCACGACAATTTGAACCACAGCAAGACCCTGTGGCGAATTTTTCTGGATGCGAATGGCAAGCGCTACGAAGGCAAAGTCACCAAGATCAAATTGCTCACCAGTGAGCTTCAGGGTCTTTATCCCTATCACAACAGCTTCTCGACCCCTTACAGCGTGATCTTCCCGATTCCGATCACCTCGATCGAAAAGGGCAATTCCAAGCTGACCGTCACCGGCCCGGTAGGATCAGCGACGCAAAGTTACCCTGCGGTGAAGGATTAGCGGGTGAAGCGCTTCTGCATGCCGAATTGAAATAAAGGCGGCACGAACTTCGCAATTTTCAGACCGAAGCCAGTCAAACCTGTTGGCTCCAAAACGGATAAATCTTCGAGGACGGCCTCGCGGATCATGTCGGCGTATTTCGAAGGCAATAAAAATTCCTGCGGGACTTTGAGTTTGTCGCCGAAAACGCTTTCGATATCCTCGAGCATTTTTGTTTTGATGGCGGGGGTGATCAGCAATAAAGTGCTCACGGGCGTCTCTTTAAGTTCCACGCGGATCGAATTTGTAAAAGCGACGACGGCCGCCTTCGTGGCCACATAGGTCGAGGCCGACGGCGCGTGCATATAGGCCGCGACGCTCGAATTGTTGATGATCTTTCCGCGTTTCCTTTTGAGCATCCCCGGCAGAACCGCGTGGGTCAGCTGGATCAACGCCGTCACGTTCACTTGAATCATTTCGTGGACGGCCGGCATCGATTGTTTTTCGATGAATCCGCCGGTGAAAAGACCGGCATTGTTAAACAAAATATCGATGGTTTGATCATGAAGTTGATTCACCAGTTTATCGACGCTGGCGCGATGAGAGAGATCGGCCTCCCAAACCTTGATGGATTTCGCGCCGGCTTCTTTGAGTTCCGCTAAAAGTTCGGGGTTATTTTTGCGCAACACCAAATGCAGATGGGCCTTATCCTGGGCGCACACCTTCGCGAAGGCGCGGCCGATTCCGCTGCTGGCGCCCGTGATCAGCACCTGTCGATTTTTGATTTCCATTCTCACTCCTTGATGGTCGTGGTGGTCTCGAGGCCCCAACTTTTTAGAATTTGCTTTTCATCGTCGGCCGAAGTCGATTTTTTAAATTTCGCGCCCGACTTTCCCTTCACTCTTCTTTCGCAGGCGGCCCAATCCTTATGACGATACACGAGACCGCCGATATTGCTCAAATAACTGAAGGCCGCTTTTTTTTCGCTGGGACTTTTCATCTCGGGCAAAGAGGTGTCCTCCGGAACATTCAGCAGATCAACAGAGTAACTTTCAAGGGGACCCCGGTAAAGGGAGATCGACTGATGCTTCGAGAAAGCAACGGCGATGACATCGCAACGCTCGTTCCCGGGAGTTCCCACATGTCCTCGCGCATACTTCCACTCAATTTGGCCGGCCGTTCCGCGGGCGGCGACCAGCTCGGCTAATTTTTCCCAGAGATCCTTGTTGCTCACCTCATTGCCTTCGGCTGTTTTCCAACCCCGACGCCGCCAGCCATGGATCCATTGCGTGATTCCGCGAATGATGTAAGTGGAATCCGTATAAAAATCCACCGTGGTGAGAACCTGCTGAACCGCGCGCAGCGCCTGCACGGTGGCCATCATCTCCATGCGATTATTAGTCGTGGCAGCTTCGGCGCCGCCAAGCTCGGTGACGAAACCACTCGGCAAAAGCACGATGGCGCCCCAGCCGCCAGGCCCGGGATTGCCCGAGCAGGCACCGTCAGAAAAGATGACTATTTTAGAAGGATCGCATTTTTCGGTCATGGCCGATCCTCCCCTTGAGGTTTCAAGAATTCAAGACGATGCGTGGCAAGTGCGCAGAAAGGCCCCTGTCTAAACTTTGGCCAGAGCAAGTGTCTCAAATCGAAATTATTACAGGATTGATCAACATTCTATGGCACCCAAGCTGCATTTTATGCCGTTAGCGGCAAAGTTCCGCGCGGAGTTCATTGTATGCGTTCTCAGCAAGAGGTCCTGACAAATTGGGCAAAAGCATGCGTAGCGGGGTTTATCCTCGTGGCGTCTGCACCGTCGTGGGCCCAGCAGTCGACTTCTAGTTCTGCAATGACGAACAGAGCTTCAACGAAGGCAAAGGCCATAGCCCCGCAGGTTGAGCCAGAAACACCTTTGGTTTCGGGATCCTTCGCCATCGATCGCGCGACGAGCCTGAATGATTTCAAAGACGGCACTCGCCAGGACGGGATCGATTACATCCTTAATTTAGGCCTCAATCTGAGCAAAACCTATAATCTCTCTCTGCGCAGTGGCTTTTCTCAAGATCTTCACGACTCGCAAAAAGATGACTTTGCGGATTCGATTTTTTCTCTGAATCACGCGACCTACTCGTGGGGGCGTTACCTGCAAATCAGCCCCTCTGTAGCAGCCATCGCTCCGACTTCAAAGTCTTCCTCTCAAGTTGAAAATTTGCAAGGGGCGGGACGCCTGGGAGCGACTTTTTCGCTCAATCCCCTGATCAATCCTCAGTTGGCATTGGGTCTGACTCTCAGCGGAGGACAGAACTTTCACGCCTACGAAACCGATATCAACGGGGCAGTTTTAAACAAATACGCCTTCCGCCAAACCTTTGCTGTGGGCTACAGCTGGGGCCCCTTCGCGCTGTCGGGCACTTTCATTCACAAAAATGGCGTGACCTACCAAAATAACTTAACCGAAGCTTTCGAACATGTAGAAGAAGCTTCCTACACCTACAAAAAATACAGCTTTGCTCTCGGCCACACCAATAAAGGCGCGGCCTTTAAAGAAAATGGTTCCGATTCTAATTACGCTTTAATTAATGAAAATGATTCTGTGGTTTACGGTGCGCTCACTTTTATTTTTTAAAAGGAGCAGAGAATGGAGAACGCGATGAAAATTCTGACGTCTACTTTAGCGAAATCCTTGATGGGCCTGATGGCCCTGTCTTTGGTTCTCACAGGTTGTACGAAAAAGCGTAACCCCGCACTTCCCGACGCCGACGCTCCAAATATATTTGCCATTTCTGATTTCGGCGATGTCCAAGATATCGGCTCGCCCTATTCCATGAAAACGGATTCCAAACAGATTGAACTCAATCAAATGGAAGCCCCTAAGGCTGAAAATGAACAGGGGAAGGCCCTGGTTGATTCCGTGCAAGTTCCCGCCAATCTCAAATTCATGTTTGACGACCTGAAGGTCTCTGCCCAAGCCAACGCCCAGATTCCCGTCACTTTCGCGGTCGATCGCAGTTTTGTGACCGTTTATAAGATTACGAATGATCTTTCCCACGTTTCAGCCTTGGAGCGACAGTACGCCCAATTGCGTGAAGAAGTCGTTCTCAATAAAAAAATGCAAAGATTAAACAAAAAAACCGAGCGACAGGCTCTCACTTCCAAATTGCAGTCTTTAGCGGCGATGCGCATGACCCGCAAAGGCCTGGGTAAGGACACCGTTTACCTGATCCCTCTTTTTAAATATGAGATTCAAAGTTACGGAGTTCTTGAGCGCAAGAAAAATGAAATGCACGAAGAGACTTCGACTTTGGAATTGCGGAAGACCGACTGGTCCGAGGCGACCCATATTCAGATCAAAGCTTTGCGTGATGAATCGGCCCCTGTGGCGATCGCACCGGATGACCGCGATAAGTTGGATCGGACTTTCTCGACTGCGAGCCTCAACAATCAATTGATGACGGCTGGGGATTTGCGCAGCATCTACCAGGTTCCGACAGCCCTTAATGATCAGGACGTGGTCTTAACCTCCCTTGATACAGACGGCATGACGCTCTACCAGGTGACTCAAACTTCCAAACTTTCGCCCACTCAGAAAAAACTCATTCAAACAGGAACAGCTTTAGGAAAATTAGCCTCTTGTCCCGCCGATGTGAAGAAGCGCGTCGCCGTCAAAAATCCTGAAATCGCGGCCGAATGCGTGATGATCAAGCGCTACACCGTGCCCGTGGCTTACGTGCAAGTGAAACTCCCCGTTAAAGACACAGATGGAAATGAATCGCCGACGATTCGTCTCGACGAGATCAACTACGTGAACAACGCAGGCCTCGTCATGATTCCCGTCAATGTGCAACCCAATCGTGAACAAGCCGACGATATCTACGATTCGGCCTCGATGCTGCGAGTGATGGATATCAAAGGAAAAGAATTTTTCTTCCGTCGAACTTTGGAAGATGCCCCTTTGACAACGACATTTATGGTCGGCGAGGCCGGCGGCGTCGATCTGGTTCGCTTTGAGATGCAAGATACAAAACTGATCGTCCGTCGGGCTGATAACCTGATCAAGTTTGAATCCGGCAATAACTCGCAAGAAGTCGAAGACGTGATGAGCATTCCCGTGACCTACATCCGCCGGGATTTGAAGGATGCCCGGGGCAATGATTATGTCGCTCCTCACTACGTGACCGCGAATAAAGATACGGCAGAGTATCTTATCGTCAACTGGTCAGAGAACCACTTGCCCGCTTCGAATTCTCCTCTCGCTTACTACGGGGGCGGAGCCTGCCTCAATGGCGCGAATTCACCGACGGTTCAAGAGGTGGATAACCGCATGGATAAAGGTGTTCTCAATTTCTCATACCAATACTCGACGGCGTTGACTCAAAGTGAAGCTTGCGTCGGAATTTACTCTGGTGTTGGCACCTATGGGCTCGACACCCAGACGAATCAATACAATGCGCGTTTGAAGGAACGTATTTCTTTTAAATTAAATGATGGATCAACCGATAAATCGCCCGCGCCACAGACCCCTTTCCGCGTGCAGAACGCTCTCGGCTATGGCGTGTGGACTCTCGGTCGCATTGCACCGGATGCCCATGGTTTATACGGTCGCGAAGGTCAGCAACAAAACCTCCCCGTCATCCAAGATTTCCGCAACGGCAAAGTTTTGGTTTACACCATCACCGGTCTGGAGAACCTGGATTCCGCTCGTCGGCAGTTGAATCTCGAAACCGCCCGGGAAATCATCGCGGCATGGAACGAAGCTTACAAGAAAGCCTTTGCTGGAACCGAACTCGCCCGCAGCGGGGACTATTTGCAAATTCAAGTCTCCGGTGAAAATGGCGTCTCTGCTCATATTGGAGATTTAGATAAAAACATCATTCACTTTGAAAATAAAGTGAACGACAACCACGGCACCTTAGGCGTTTCCCAAGTGGGCGTGAATTACCGATCAGGTCTCGTTGTCGCGGATTCACTCATTGTCTTCGCCGGTAATTTAGAAAAATACGTCGCCAGTTTGCGCCGCGGAACCCAATACACCACTGACTACAAAGCTTTGGTTGAAGGCTACAAACGGGCCGCGATCGCTAAAATGACCTCTGATCAAAAAAATCAAGACGATGTGACCAAAGCCCTCTCGATGGGAAGCGCAACGCCGGTCAAAGGGGCGGATACCAATCAGTGGAAATCCACCCAGAATATTTTGACTTTACTGAGCAAGAATAAGCAAAAGCCTTTGCTCTCGCCCTCGCATCCGATTCAGTTGAGCACTCTCACGGCCTCGCAAAAATTAAGTGCTCTGCGCGCCGCACAGGTAAGCTTGGCTGAAAGCAGTCGCTTTAAGTTTGCGCCGGCCGAAAACGAATCGGCCTATCTGGATCGGGTCTTGTCGCGCCTTTCCGAGTCGGCGGACTTCAACAATGAGGATGTCGAAGGGCTCGTGGCCCAAGAGATGCTGAAATCCATGGGCACTAAATTGACGGCGGAAGGCAAAGCTTCACTGCAACGAAGAGCCGGTCTTATGCTTGCTCGTCAGCAAATGAGGGCTCACTTCGCCACTAAAACGGGTTGCCTCTTCACGGTTCGCGAAGGCCTCGGTCGTAACTTTGTTGAAGGGACGTTTGAGGAGGCTTACAAACGCGCTCTTCACTTTGATCTGGCCCACGAAATGGGACATTCTCAAGGTCTCACCCATAATTTTATAGGTTCATTTGATAAGAACAACTTCCGCTTCAAAGATGAAGCGCAGGCAAAGGCATTGAACGACCAAATCAAGCAAACGGCGGCGGCTACAAATGCCAACCCTAACCGCACACAGGCGGAGGTCGATAGCACCAATGCCAAAATTACCCAGTTGCTTGCCCAAATCGACGCTCTTCGTTCAACCAATTACTCTTCGATCATGGATTACATCGATCCAACCCAATTCATGTGGGGTGGAATCGGAAATTACGATGTGGCGGCATTACGTGGTTCGCAATTGGGCCTTTTCGAATTGACGCCCGAAGGTCTTCAGTATTGGAACAAGAACGATCCAAAGGCGATCGTTCAGGGTCAATTCATCCATGTGAACTCCATTAAGAAATTTGTCGATGCGAATAAGGATCAAAATTTTAAGAATGATCAAGCGAACCAAAAGTCTTGGCAGCAGATCGGCCGTCCGAAAGCGAAAAGCTTCTCAGATATGGTTCAACAAAGAAAAGCGTGGAAACAACGCGGCTGGAGCGACTTCACCGCGAAGAGCCTTTCAGGCATGATTCACACTTATAAATATTGCACCGACATCGATGTGGGCTACGAGCCGACGTGCCAACGTTTTGATCTGGGCACAAGCCCTCAGGAAATCGTGCAGAACCTGATTCAAGACTACAACGAGCAGTACGCGAAGAATTACTACGCCTGGGATCGTTTGGATTTTGGAATGGCGCAAAGGGATGTGGCGATCAGCGGAACGATTCGCACCATGCTTTCGATGCGACAATTCTTAGATGAGCTTTTCTACAAAGCCATCTACGAACGTGATGATCAAGTGACGATCAGCAATTACGCCCAAGCGACGATGCTTTCCTACTTCTTCCTCAATCAGGTGATCCATATTCCTGATGCGGATTCAAACTTCACCAGTGCGGACCGCTTTGTGGCTCAACCGATCAAGGGTACTGACGGTAAAACAGAGATCGAGATCGTCGAGAAAAAAGCTCTGCTGGATCGTCAGATCTCAAAGCTTCGCTTCGATACCATCGGGATTGAAGACGACAAGGTCTTTGCCATGCGCTTGCTGACCCTGCGGGGGCTTTCGGCCTTTAAGTATTCTTACAATACGATCGAATTCTCGTACTTGGAGTTCGAAAAGTACTTCATAGGTCGCAGCAGTGAAGAGAGCGTGGTTTCGCAAACCCTTTCGCAAGTTCTGACCAATAACTTGCAACCAACGGTCACGAACTTTGATCGAGGGGCCATTTTAGTGCCGGTGACGTCAACGACTTCAACCAGTTCGTCGACCATGCGCAGTTACGCCGGAATTTCGGCGGTCCTCAGTCTGCAATCGACGACTTTGGACGAAAAGGACAATTTCGCCAACCTATTCAAGGTAGGGAGTTCAAATGGCGCGAAAGCTCCGACGGATCGCGTGGCCTTAGCCAATCTAGGGGTGGCGAACGACAGCAGTGCTCGTGTGAGCTATTGGCCCTTGGACAATGCCCTTTATGCGAATGACATTTTGACCCGAGCCGCGAAGATGAATTTCTTTATTCAGAAGCAATCCATCATTCAGCCTTTGATGGAAAACATGGTTCATGTTCAGTTGAATGGCATTATCGCTCAGGCGACGGGTAAGACCGATGATCTGGAAAAGGCCAAAGCGGATACCGTCACGGCCCGAACGGCCTTGGTTGCTAAATTGAATGAGCTGAATAGCGATCATATGATCGCTACAGCGGATGCCAATGATCTTTCAGTGGATAATCAGGTGGATACCGTGATCCTTTCGAACCAGGCCTTTTTGGTGGGCGGTTTAACCAATATGGCGCGGGGATCAGATGCGGATCTCAAAGCTTTGGCAAGTGCGGCGCAAGCCGGAAATCAACTGGCCAACGTCTATCCACTTTTTGCGGTCCAACAGAAAGCGCTGCTGGCGGCCACGGATGGCTTCATTCCACCGGGTGCGAACAAAGACAGCGATAGCCTGGGAAAAGTTTTGGCGAGATCGATCAGCGGATCGCAGACAGAAACAAATTACGGCTTATTCCTGCGGATGGTTCAATTCCTCAACCGACTGACGCTGATGACGAACCCTGAATACGCCCGTTAATCAGCGAAATAATCTTTGATTCTTTTTTCAAGATCCGTGAAGTTTTTTAACTCACGGATCTTGTTTTTTTGCTCTAGGGGATAGATCACCGCGAGCTTGATCGCGGCATCGGCGGAGATTCGACCCATCTTTCGAAGAGCCCAGGCATAAATCTCCATTTGCGCAAAGGCCGCTTCGGCGTACTTCTGCGAGCCCGTCTTGTAATCAACGATCCAGGCAGTCTTCTCGACCATTCCCCACAGATCAATTTGCCCCTGAAGCAGAGCAGAGCCTTGTTGGTAGGCAAAGCCCCACTCCACAAAGCCCTGACGGATGATTTTAAGCAAAGGAATTTCTTCAAGCCTGCAGATATAATCCAAAGCGTTTTGCAGAGGAACCGAAAGATCTTCACGCAGCGAAGCGGCTTCGACGTATTTTAAGGATTCAAAAACTCGATGCGCTTCGGTCCCCTGCTGGGCCCTTTTCAAGGAAGACCAAAGTTCTTGGCTACGGCTCGTGCCCGCAACCGCATGCGAAGAGATCAACTCAGTTACCGATATCGTGCGATTTTTGCGGCTTTCGGCCTTACTTTCCTCCTGCCAAAGGGGACGGACCTGGGCAAGCGGAAGTTTTTCTGCTTGGACTTTTTGCGGAATGAGATTCTCCCGACGAACCAAATAAATAAAATCGTCTTCCACATGCTCTCCCGGTGAAAGATCCAAAGGACAAAGGGCGGCCCAGGATTTTTTTTCAGGAATCTGGTCAACTAATAAAGTGATTCCGCATTTCGCCCTGGTCAGGGCCACGTAAAGAACCCGATTGAACTCGGCCTGCTCACGCACGAGCATCTCTTCGTGGATTTTTTCGGCAAGAAGGCTCTGCACCATTTTCTGTGAATCGGCCTCACGCACCGGCAAGGTCCAGAGCCGTGAGGCTTCGTGCAAATACCAGTTCGCCTCTTTGCGGGTATCGGGATTTTTACCCAAAGCAGGCACAATCACGTAATCAAATTGCAAACCTTTCGAAGCATGGACGGTCATGAAATTCACGCGCTTGGGCTCAATCACCGGCGTTGCATCGGCATCCTCTCCCCCCATTTCGGTCGACAGCTGATCGAGACCCGACTCGATGAAATCTAAAAAATTAAACCCAGGTCGACGCTCTTCTTGGCTGAGCAAAGCCACGACTTTCCAAAGATTGGCCTCACGCCGGCCTGAGGGATCCAATGTGGAGGAGTAATCGACATAGCCTAAATCAATCAGAGCTCGCTTGACGGTCCAGGCCAGGCCCTGTGTTTCGGCGAGAAGTAAATATTTTTTGAGCACGCACAAAGGATGCTTTTCATCCACGCGCGGCAAAAAGCTCTGCGCTTCACGCCAAAAGGAATGTCTGCGGTCGTGGCAAAACTCAAGAATTTCTTGATCGCCGAGGTGAAACCAGGGTGAACGCAAAAGAGCGACAAAAGAAAAATTATCGTGGGGATTCACCAGAAATTTCAAAAAATTTAAACTGTCTTGAACCTCCACGCGGGCAAAGAATCCAGAACCACTATGCAGTTGAACCGAAATCCCAAATTCGTGGGCGAGACGCGCGGTCTGACTGAGAGTCCGATGCGTTCGCGCCAGCACGCAGATCTTCTCCGGACTGACGCCTTCGTGGATCAATTCCTGAATCCTCGCGATGGTGGCCAGTTGTTCCTGTTGATCTGTTTCTTCTGATTCCTGAGTCAAAATGATTTGCAAATCCTGCGGGCGAGTGGAGTCCTTTTTACTCTCATCCACTTCCATGGGCCCAAACTGCGAGTCGAGCCGCGTGAAATAATGGTTAATAAAACGTAAAACGGAGGGATTTGAACGGTAGTTGATCATCTTCTCTTGCAAATCACCGCCCTTGATTCGCACTTCTTCCATTTTTTCGAGAAACACTTCTGAGCGGGCCCCGCGAAAAAGATAAATACTTTGTTGCGGATCACCCACGATAAAACTAGGCCGTTCGCCGATCAGGGCGCGCATCAAACGGACCTGGATAGGGCTTGTATCCTGATACTCATCAATCATCCAGAAATCCCATTCCTCCGAAAAAGCCTGGGCACTTTCGGGATGCTCTTGGGCCAAACGGTAGGACAGAATTTCCAAATCGCTGAGAGAGAGCAAGCCATTTTCAAGCTTTTGCTTTTCAAATTCCCGCTTGAAACCCACGGCAAGTTCATGAAAAAGCTGCGCGTTCTTTTGGTGAAGGTCCCAGTAGGCGGGCGTGTAGCAAATTTTTTCGCTAAAAGCGTCCATCTGTTTCCGGAAAATCTCTAGTTCTTCGTTGAGATTTTCTGAAAAGGGAGGATTCTTTTTCATAAACCGAGGCTTGGTCGAAAGCTCGGAAAAATTCCTCACGGACTCCTGGTTTTTGAAATTGATTCCTTGCAGACCCGCCAGATACTGAATCCAATCTTCGCGATCGGTTTCCGCTAGAATCCGTTGCGCTAGACTTCGCCCCGTTTCAGAAAGTCGCGCGGCCACCCGCGCAACTTCTTGGGCGAAATCCTCGGTGCTCGCGAATTTCAAATCGGGATGCACTTGAGATTCATTGAAATAGCGCAAGAGGTAAATTTCCAGATCTTTGAAGTCATACTCTTCGAGAAGCTCATGCAAATGGGGCTTCGCCAGAATGATTTGCCTTAAAATACGTCGCACAGAATTGCGCACTTCGGACTCGGAAAGTAACTTATAGTCTGGCGTGAGCCCCAGCTTCACTCCATAACGGGAAAGGAAGAGATTCAGAATCCCGTGAATCGTCGAGATTTGCACCGACGACCGAGAACTGATAAAATGAAAAAGATCTTCACGATTTTCTTCGAGGGCCTTCTTTAAAAGACGCTCTTTGAGTTCTTGAGTGGCCTTGCGGGTAAAAGTCGTCACGACAATGCGCGGATTTTTCTTATTCTTTTCGTTGAATTTTTTAGTGAAATCTAAAAAGACCTGCACCAGGGTCGTGGTCTTTCCTGCACCAGCACCGGCCTTAAGCAGGATGTCTTTTACATCAGATGCGGGGCTCGACACAGTCGCCTCCATTCACAGGTCTTGCAATCATCCAAATGGCTGGGCTTGGGTTGGATTTCGCCCGCCGCGATTTTTTTCAGGCTGCTCATCAACAGGGCGAAGAACTCTTCCAGGTATTTCTCTTTCGTCACTTGATCATGGCCTTTTGTTTTTCGTTTAAAGGCCGGAAAGAGGCTGCCTGCTTGTTCATCCAATTGAAACCCCTTGCGCGCGAAGTTTTTAATAATATAGTAGAAGACGCCGAGAACTTCGCCTTTCACATCCTGAACCATCTCCTGTTCGATTGCCCACATATACATCAGCAATTGAATATGATGATCTGAAATCCAGGTCCCCACGCTATAGGCCGAGGCGGCAGAGCTTTTATAATCAATCAAGGCCAACTGACCCTGATCATTCTGATCAATGCGGTCGATCTGTCCCGAAAATTTAAATACTTTCTGCGCCGGAACGGAGGGATCGAGACCCCGCGAGATCTCGCCGGTTTCGAAATTGAGATAAAACTCAAAACGAGCTTCCCGCCCGATGGTTTTTGTTTGCGGGAACTCGGCTCGCCAAACCTTTTCTTTTTCCAGAAAACGTCGGGCCATATGCACATGCTTACGCCGAAAAGGCAGCCACAGGCGTTCGTCCGCAAAGGCCAAGTTCTTCTCAACCCGAGCCGTCTCGAGAATTTCATTGAGCTCTTCCTCACGCCAATCGTATCGCACAGGTTCGACCGTCAGCCTTTCAAACAAGGCATGGGCCAACTGCCCGCGGGTGCGATGATCGACGTCAAGATCGATATCAGGCAAATCCAAAAGACGAAAATACCTCTGCGCCGCAAAAATAAAAGGACACTTGAGATAGGATTCAATCGCCGAAGCGGATAATCGAGGCCATTTGTTTAATTGCAAAGCGGGAATTTCTTTGAGTCCTAAATCCTGCTGGATGCGCTCGCGTACGGGGAGAGCGGATTCTTGAATTTCGTCCCAGCGGGTCGCTCCGGGCTCCTGGAGCTTTTCGAGTTCTTTCATTTCGTTCACGGCTGATTTCATTTCGATCCAAAAACTAGAGGGAGATAGCAAAGCCCCCGCAAAATCACAACTTCCAAAAAAAAACAAATCCTCGCGCTGGCCCGAATCCCGCAAAAGCTTCAGTTCAAATTCCAAATCGCTTTGATCGGGGTTTTCAAGATAAAACCCCAGGTCCTGAGCCAACCGAGAGTAGTCATCGCTCATCAGTTTCACTTTAAGTTTTTTCTTAAGACCCTCTTCGCTGAGGCCTAAGAAAATACGCGACTGGGACTGGGCCGAGTGCGCAGACATCAACTTCGTCACCATGATTCCGTTGCGGGAGGCTTTAGCAATGGAGTACTCTTTAGAGGCCACGATATTTTCCAAGTAAGAAAGCCAGTCTTTCCATAGGAGCGAAGTGCTTTCGACCGCGTTTTTCAACAACTCACGCAGCACCGTTTGCACGGCCTCCGTATCATCTTCGGGCCATTCCCGCATGCAGGCCGTGACGAATTCGTCCCGACGTAGAAACTGGTCCACATTGATCTGCTGATGGTAGGCCTTTTGAATCCAGGCGTTGCGCGAAAAGTCCTCGCTGCCGTACAGGGTTTTAAAAAGAGATTTGAATTCCTCGTAGCGCATATTCTGCGCATTCTCCGAATCAAAAAAAGAAATTTCTAAATCTGTCACCGAAAACTGACCCGACTTGCTCCGCAGGGTCGCAAGCCAGCGCACCATGCCGGGAAGGCCCTGCAGTTTTCCTGTGATCTCTTTTTGAAAAGGCAGGCCTTCTTTTTCTAAAAAGCTTTGTAGGACTGGCCAGTAAGCTTCGATCTCAGGGGCGATCACAGAAATACTTTCGGGTGTTCGTCCCTCCTCTAGCCACAGACGAACCCGCGAAACGGCTTCCTTCACCTCGGCGAGCATGCCTGAAAAACGCAGCACCTGTATATTCAGCGCAGGGCTCGCCACCGCTGGTAATTTCTTTATTTCCTGAGACTGCGCGCGCAAGTCTTCGTAAGGCCGCAGCAGATACTGAAAATCTTTTTTCCATTCTGGGACGGGCTCCAGAATGATGACATCGACATGGCGGCTCAGGGCCCGCAAAAGCTCGCCCTCGACCCGCGAAATCTCACTGCCCAAATCGACGATCAAGGTCTGTTGCCAAAATTTCTCGAGATTTGAAAATTTTTGCAGATAGGCGGGAATCCATTTGGAACTCACAAGGCGATGTTGTTGGGTCATCACCTTCATGGCCAGTCGAGAACGCAGATACCACTCCTGCCAGCGTTGAGCACTGTCGGGATGCTCCTCAAACCATTCGCTGAGGCGCGCCTCGCCTTCCGGATGCAAATGAATCGACGAGAGCAAATTCATATAGGCGAAAACGCTCTCTTCGGAGGAAGCCCCCACGCCTAAAACATCTGCATGTTGATTTAAAAAGGCCTTGAGCAGGGAGCGAACGAAAGACTCACTGACCTCACGCATTTGCGGCTCAGCGCGCCGGAGCAAAAGTCGCCACAGATCACTCGCCCGCAGAATCGCTTCGTCGACGTAATGGCCCCGTTCGCTCAGAAGCTGCTGCTGCAATTCAAACTTGGTGCGCAGATCAGAGACGAGCCAAGTTTGTTGTTGCGGGTTGTATTGGGAAAAAAGCTCTTTCAATTGAGAGCGTTTTTCGTACTGCCAAATTTTAAGCATGGAGGAACCGTTGTTAAACTGTTAGCGACGCAATTTCAGTTTTCTACTTCGGCCACTATTATCAGTGAGATTGAAGTTCGCATCAAAGCTTAAATTCAATGATGCTCCGACCTGAATACGGTTGTCAGGCGTCTGCCCAGGATAGACGCCCACTTCTTCTGTATAGTAAGCAGCGTCAATGTGCAAAAAGAACAAATTAATCCCCACTCCGTAGGTGGGGTAACCCTGGCTGATTCCCGCCCGCAGATCAATCAGGGGAAGAGAGATCTCGGTGCCGATGTGAACTTTTTTACCAAGTTGCTCCGAACTATCGTTCAAATGGCGTAGATCAAAAGATGTGGACCAATCAAGTCCCGGAAGATCCACCATGGTTCCCACACCCATGCTGAGATTATCTTGAATGCGCGGTGGAGGTGCGTCTCCGGCTGTCTGCTGAAAAGATGTACAGCCAATGTCTTGCCAAACCACGGCCAAACTAGGACTGAAGGGTGTGGGCGCCGTCACCAAAAACGAAGCGTCCAATCCGTAACCGACTCCGCGATTGTTAAAAGAATCTTTCAGCGAATTCAAAGTTCCGCTGGCAAGAGTGCCCACGTCGATGTCCTTATCTCCACCCCACCGATTGATGCGTTTTGTGGTGAAACCGAAAGAGGCCTGCGGTCCCACCGGGAAGGCGGCTCCCATCACAAAGCCGTAGTCGCTGATGAAGTGAGTATCAAACTGCGGAAAAGAAGGATTATGTAACTCAGCTTGAATGGTATTATTGCTGAAAGCTGCAAAGCCAAAGTTATTGAAGGCAAAGGCGGACTTTCCGTTCGCATCGACCCAAATTTTCTTGCCGTAGAGTTTGCTGTATTGGGCCGGATCGGAAATATCGGTGATGTCTTTCACCGTATTGTAAGTATCAATGCCGTTGAAACCTGCCTGTACATCCACCAGCTCCCAATTGATGCCATGAAGTTTTGCCAGGCCGGCCGGGTTATAAAAAAGAACATCGGTGTCGTTCACCGTGGTGAGATAAGCATTTCCCATTCCCAAGGCGCGAATCGAGGGATTGGCTTCATAGAGCTCTTTAGCCATTCCCGTCTGCGCACAAAAAAGAAGAAAAAGAAAAAACCAACGCATCAAAATCTCCAAGCGAGTTTCAGCGTATAACGTCGGTCTTCTTGAGGACTCGTCTGATCCCCGATTTCTTCCCCGTAACTCGAAGCTTGAATTTGGAAGTGTTCCGTCGAGACCTCGACACCGGCTGTCCAGTAGCGTTGATTGTAACCTCCGCGCAGGAAAAGAATATCGCTGAAGTTGAATTCCATACCGGCGTGCATGCGTTTCGCTTTGTCAGCCTCCTGACTCAACGAGAGGAGACCGTCGTATTCAAACGTGAAAGAAGATCTCACGTTGTTGGCATGAATGGGAAAAAGCGAAAAGGCCACATCTAAATCCTGGCTCACGCTTTGCGGACGGTCCGTTGTATCCAAACGCACACCGTGAGCTTTATCGAAGCTTGTTCCGCCCACGTCATGCAGAACTCCCGTGATCGATGGCAAATAATCCCAAGGAGCGGAGAGGATCACGCCCACATCCGTCGAAAGTCCCACTCCTTCGCTCGCGATGGATTTGTAATCCAAAGGCCCCGTGGCACTCAGAGCGGTGTTATTCACTTCGATTCGACTGATCAACTTGGTGTTGAAACCGACTTTCAAACGGCCATCAAAAAGTCGAAGATTATAACCTAAAATGAAAGCGAGATCATTTTGGTAAAAAGTATCAATGGTGCTCAGGTCGGTCGCCTCACGGGCGTTCAGAGTGTATTTTCCTAAAATCCCGATACCGAAATTGCGAGCGACGAAAGAAGGAAACATCTGCGCGCGCGCATGGTAGTAACGATCGGGATTGGCATCAAGGCCGGGCTTGACGCTATCAAGTTGGAAGGGCTGCAGACCCTTGTTGCTATTATAAATATCAATGACGTTTGTATTGGCTTCGAGTTCGGGATCCAGAATGGTGCCGTAGAAATTACGAAGCTTTCCTAAGGCTGCGGGATTGACGATCAGAGCGGTCTCATCATTCACCACGCCGATGCAGGCTCCGCCCATCCCTTGGCAACGCACACTGTTATAGAATTTAGGTTCTTCTCGAGCTTCCGCTAAAGAAAAAGCAAAACTCAAGAGAAGTGGTATGAGAAAAATCCTTTTCACTCGTCACTCACTTTCGGAATCATTCCGTTCTTGGAATTGATCGGCTGAAAAGTCTCTCAAGTTGAGACATCTTAAACCACCAAAGGAAAAACTCTTCTAAAGTCTGAAGAATTAAAGCAAATGCCAAGAAAATGAATTGACCAACACAATTGCTTATTTAAACTAAGGGCGTGAAAAAAACATTCCAGACTTTCATCCTTATCATAGCTTTATTTTCTCTCTCGCCCCTTGCTCAAGCCTACCCTGATTTCATTGGCTACGGATATTCCTCCTGCATCACCTGTCACTACAACGGCCATGGTGGCGGAGCCTTGAACGACTATGGTCGAGCTCTCTTCGCGACCGAAATCACGGCACGCGATGTTTTCCCCAAGAAAATGGAAGAAGAGGAAATCGCGGGTAAGTCAGGTCTGCTGGGTTCGACGCAGCTGCCGTGGTGGATTCGTCCTGGATTGAAATACCGCGGACTGTGGATTCAAAGCAGTCCTGGCTCGAAGGGTTCGAGTGTCGATAAGTTCTATAATATGCAGTCCGATATCAATATGAATTTCTTCTTGGATAAGAAGCAAAAATTTTCGCTCATCACGACCACGGCTTACTTGACCACGCCTCGGCAATTTGGCACAGGATCACCCGACCCCAAGGCGCCGTTCTGGTTCGCGAAAGAATATTATCTCCGCTATCAATATAGCAAAAATTTTTGGATTTACCTGGGTCAACTGGATAAAGTTTTTGGGATTCGTCAGGTCGACCATACGGCGAACAGCCGTTACTTCATCGGCTTTGGCCAGTTTGACCAATCTCAAGGAGCCGTCTTTCACTGGACCTACCCCACGTGGGATTTTGCGACCAATGTTTTTATTGGCAACGCGGCTGAAAAAACCGAGTACAAACAAAAAGGCTTTTCGGTTTCAGGCGAATTCGAAATGGCCGAGAAATTTAAATTAGGAGCTTCCGCTTCGGCTTCAAAAAGCACCATGGCCGATTGGAAACGCTACGCGGTCCATTCCCGCACGGGCCTTTCTAAAGGAGCGGCCTTGCTCGCGGAGGGGGGAATTTACGAAACAAAAGCTTTAAGCCCAACTCCTGGCGCAGCCCTCACGGGCGGTTACGGAATTTTAGAAAGCCTCATCCCGCTTCGGCGAGGTTACAATATTTTATCGGTGATTCAGTACACGAAGGCCAACATCAAGGCCCCGGCTCAAGAGGGCACGGGCTGGGGGATTGGCGCGCTCACCTTCCCGCTCCCGCGCACGGAATTTCGTATCATGGCGATCAATGGGAAAACCTATAATGAAAATTCCGGCGTCATGGATATTTGGTCCCTTCAATCACAATTGCATTTTTCATTTTAAAGGGCTGACACGATGAAATACCTTCTCATTCTTCTTACACTTCTCAGCCTGAGTGGCCGAGCCTTCGCTCAAGAAGAACCCATGGTAGAGACGGGAACGAGCACCGTCAAAGCACCCGGGGCCGCAGGCGCTTCTTCTTTTCGTCGCGAATACATCTTGGGTCTAACTTATGTGCAGTGGAACGAGAAGGTGAATCTTCAATCGGGAACCCTCGTGGACACCGACACCGCTAATTTTGTTGGCACCAACTTGAATATAGAAAGAAACTTTTCAACGCCGAAGTGGGGCTGGTCCTTGGGCGCTAGTTTAGGTGCGGGCAAAGCATCCGGTGGGGGCAACAGCAATCTTATTACTTTTCAAAAGGGCAACCAGGCTTGGACATCCTACGGGGTTTTTTCAAGAATTTACCAGAAATTAAGTGGACGACTTTCTCTGGGCTTGATCGGAACTCTCATCTACCGGCAAGTCAGTTGGCCGAGCGACGCCACGGGCTTCCCTGTCGATAGCGGAAAAAACATCAATACCGGAATCCTTTTTGAAGTCAATTTCAGGCTTTCAAGAAGCGTCGACTTTACGCAAGCCATAGGCCCCTTCAGCTCTTCGGATGGATCGACATTGTGGAGAATCGGCTTAGCCTACCGTCTCTAAAAAAATAGGAAATGGACCCTTAGAGTGTTGATAGAAAAATGAAAAAGTGGCCTTGAAAACAAAACCACAACACCCAAACCCCTCGGCACTCTCTAGCAAAATTATTCCCAGTACCTAGATCTGAAGCGCAGGAAGCGCTTCAGAAAGGCCCTCACAGGATGGACACAGCCTCGCACAACCGGCAACAGCTGAGCGAAGACATATTCATTTAAATGAGAGCTAATTCTTAAGATTTAAAAGTAAAAATCAATACGACAGAACATCACCGCGCCGGATGATCAATCAAAAATAAATTATGATAAAGCGCATAGATCATAATATGACACCGAAGCCGCTCTGCCTTCTTCGTCGTGTTCCAGGTCTTACGGAACAAGCGATTCATATTCGCTCTCAGCATCGCAAACGTATGGTTCACCTTAAAAATAGGATCAGCCCCACTCGCCTTCAGCTCCCCTTGACCCACAACACAGCCCCTCTTGCTTTTAAAAGTCGCATGCGTGCTCTGCGGGAAGAAGCTCTTAATCGAAGAAGGATAGTGGGGACTCTCATCCGTTTTAATCAGAACATTATCTGAGAGAAAGGGTTTTAGCTCTGCAAAGAGGCTTTCTCTCTTCAACTTCCGCTCATCCTCTCTGTAACCGTACTTCTTGCGCGACTTTGCCGCTAAGAGCCCTTTAGCCGGCATTTGCGCTACGCGAAAACCTAAGATCCTGCGCGTCTTTGCCTCCACCATCAGAGCGACAGAGAGGGGCTTTAGCTTACTGTGCTCAGAGGTCTCTAGATCATCGAACTCGACTTCCGTCGCAACAGGACAGCTCTCGCGATGGAGCTCTAGCACCCTCTCTGCGTGAAGGCCGATGAAGAGAAACTTACGAATCACCGTCTTGCGGTTCGTGCGGAACAGGAAAGCCAGCCTGCGCTGCGAAACACCACTTGCAAAGAGCTGAAGAAGCGGAGGGTTCAAATGCCTTTTCTTTTGCCGGTAGCAGAGACTTTTACAAGCTTCAGAGAAGCTCTTCTGACAAGTTTTGCAGAGAAATCTCTGTAAACGAGCTTGATCGCTCTTACGACGAAAGAATCCTGATCGGACGATCAAGGGCCGTTCTCCGGAAGACGAGTTCTGTGAATGACAATGGGGGCAAGTAACCTGCATGACCGAGAGAGCAGAGCAAGTCTGCGACCACGCCCTCTTATCAACAGCGTAGGGGACCAGTTCCTTATTCGCAGAAGCTCGCCTGCGGATCCTTTTTGCAAAGATAGAGCTTCAAGATTTTCA
>WBZN01000178.1_pt1 | contig 85638 bp, 81 predicted proteins | sample 5204281 | NCBI WGS metagenome assembly WBZN01 (sample SAMN12344347, study PRJNA552823) | activated sludge metagenome | biome: Activated sludge suspended growth; feature: Nitrification reactor; material: Wastewater; isolation source: activated sludge from nitrification reactor of wastewater... | reverse complement strand
TATATTAACAGTATTGCGGGAGCCGTTATTCCAGTGTTTACCAAACTATAACCGACTATTTGGTTTAGTTTAGACACAACGCCGGTACACCGCTGTCGAAAGACAGACAGGGTACCGGCGTTTTTATATTTTCTAATACATGATGCAACTTGAAGTAGGTTTTGAAAATTTGTTACCTGCAATAGAAATTGAAACAGCACATTCACCAGAATATTCGATTATATGGCTACATGGTTTAGGAGCAGATGGGAATGATTTTGTACCGATAGTAAATCAATTAGATTTGCCACTAAATAAATCGATACGGTTTGTTTTTCCTCACGCATCGGAACGATCAATTAGCATCAATAACGGTTATGTAATGCGTGCTTGGTATGACATTCTAAATTTATCTTTTAATGAGCATGAAGATGAATCTGGAATTCATAATTCACAAAAAGTAATCGAAGCGATGATTGCTCGAGAAATTCAGCGCGGTATACCTGCCGAGAAAATAGTGTTGGCAGGGTTTTCGCAAGGTGGTGCTATGGCTTTGCAAGTTGGTTTACATTACACTGAATCTTTGGCAGGCATTATGGCGCTGTCATGCTATCTGCCACTTTTGCGATCATTTGCATTCGAAGTCAATAGGAACAATTTAGCAATACCAATTTTTATGGCGCATGGGATTGGTGATGACGTGATTCCAATATCATATGCGATAAAATCAAGAGAAGTAATGAAAACAGCAGGTTTTAGTCCCGAATGGCACGAATATTCGATGGGGCATAACGTGAGTCAACAAGAGATGCAAGATATTAGTCGTTGGATACAGGGAATAATAAAATCCTAAACGTTATTTTATCCCGGTAAGTTTCGCATCATGATGAAGCCGGGACGAAATTTTTGGCTAGTTATGTATATAGTTCCCATAGGATTATTGGATTATTGGATTATTGCGTCCTTGCAACTAAAAATGGACGATTTAGAATGGTTTTTCTTGATTCATTTACGAGAAAACGATTGAAAAATGTCCTGACTTCTTCACAATAAATCCGGAATTGCACTGAAAGAAGAAATTTGTGGCATTTGAAAGGTCTTTAAAAGTATAAGATTACATTTTACAAACGAAATGACAATGAGGTTTAAATGGATCCAAGAGTGGTAGTTGCCAAAGTTCATTCAATTTTTTCTTTGCCTGAAGCTGTTATGCGAATTAACGAATTAATTGATTCGAATGCTGCCACTAATGTTGAAATAGAGCGTGTCATTCTAAATGATCCAGCATTAACGGCTAAATTGCTCAAATTTGCCAATAGTTCCTATTTTGGTTTTTCAGGAAAGATCGATACGGTTCTAAGAGCTATTTCAATCATTGGTCACAAGGAATTGCGTAATTTAGTAATTGCATCTTCTGTAACGACGACTTTTAAAAATATTCCACCTAACTTGTTGAATATGGATTTATTTTGGAAGAACAGTGTAACCTGCGGAGTTGTTGCACGATTACTATCATCAAGTGTTGAAATGAGAGAGCGTTTTTTTATAGCTGGATTATTGCATGCAGTAGGAAAGCTGATATTGGTTAATCAGTTTCCTAAGGAATTTGCCGCAATTTTGAGTAAATCACACGACAATGAAAAAACAATCGCTACAGAAGAAATAAAAACTCTAGGATTTACGCATGCATGCCTGGGAGCTGAACTGTTAAGACATTGGAAATTGCCACTTGATATTTGTAAAACAGTGGAATTCCAGTTTGATCCAGCATTAGATCCTCAATATAAATTGAATGCATCTGTACTCAATGCAGCAATACATATTGCTAACTTTATGCAATCTCATACAAATTCAAAAATCGATATTGAAAAGTTTTCGGCAAAACATACCGTTGAATCTTGGGATTTTCTTGGATTATCATCCGATGTGATTGAATCTATTATTACGGTTGCGAGGTTGCAAGCAGATGATTTGCTTAACATTATAAGATGATTTGCTGATATTATTTGAGACCTTTGTAAAACGTCACAAATTTTCTCTTTCAGTGCAATTCCGGATTTATTGTGAAGAGGCCAGACTATTTTTCAATCATTTTCTCGTAAATGAATCAAGAAAAACCATTCTAAATCGCCTATTTTCAGTTGCAAGGACGCAATATCCTATATTTGCGTAATCATTTGTAAGATCTCTGCACAACCGTGAGAATTTAGCTGCAGTGACAGAGAGAAACATTTAACTAAATGTTGTTAAAAGTTATTAAGTCAAATTTATCTGAATCTATTGTTTTGTATGTGAGAAATCTCACATTAATTGAAAAACCATCTACCTATAATTCCTCTGCTTTACTGTTATTCTGAAGTTTTAACCTAGCTCATTCAAGAGAGCATTCTTTGGAACAGTTTAGTTATTTAATTCAAAAAATTATAGAGGAGGAATATTAATGAGAATTAAAGAGAGCAATTATTTGTTTACGCTGTTTTTGATAGTTTTCTTTACTTTCTTGGCGCAAGCGAGTAGGGCTGAAACGATTGTTACAAAATGGAATGATGCGGCTTTAGAAGCGATACGTGTCACACATCCAGGTCCTCCAATTGTGGCGAGGGCATTAGCGATTACACATACTTGTATGTTTGATGCTTGGACAGCCTATGACAAAAAGGCAAAAGGCACGCAACTGGACAATCATCTACGACGTCCCGAAAATGAGCATACTCTGGCTAATAAGTCAAAAGCGGTTAGCTATGCTGCTCATCGATGTTTATCAGATCTTTTTCCTTCGCAAACATCAAGTTTTGATTCTTTGATGAATACGTTGGGATATAACCCAAACGATAATTCAACTGATCTGAATACGCCGACAGGTATTGGTAATGTTGCAGCGGCAGCCGTGTTGGAGTTTCGCCATCAAGACGGTTCCAATCAAAAAGGTGAATTGAATGGAGGCGCGCCTTATAGCGATTACACGGGATATGTTCCTGTCAACACGCCGACAGCTATTGTTGATCCTAATCGTTGGCAACCTTTGCAGATTGGCGCTAACGTTCAATCTTTTATCGCGCCGCACTGGGGAAAAGTTAAGCCTTACGCACTGAAATCTGGCTCACAATATCGTAAGAAAATTCCACCTCCTGCAAATTACACTACCGATGCTGAACGGTATCGTATTCAAGCACAGCAAGTTGTTGATTACGCAGCCAATCTAACCGACGAGAAAAAAGTAATTGCTGAATACTGGGCGGATGGCCCTTCGTCTGAGTTACCGCCAGGGCATTGGACTCTTTTTGCAACCCATGTATCAGAGCGCGATTCGCATAATATCGATCAAGATGTGAAAATGTTTTTTGCGCTGACCAATGCGATTTTTGATGCGAGCATCGTTTCTTGGGATGCAAAACGGCATTTTGATTACGTGAGACCAGTCACTGCTATTCACTTTTTATTTGCGGGACAACAGATTCCTTCTTGGCAAGGACTCATCGATGGCGCCAATTGGAAGCCGTATCAAGCTGAAAGCGTCGTTACTCCGCCATTTCCTGAATATTTTTCCGGTCACAGTATCTTTAGTGCCGCTGGCGCAGAAACGCTTAAATTGATTACTCAAAGCGATCATTTCGGTCACAAAGTCGTGATTCATGCGGGATCTTCTCGAGTTGAACCGGGTGAAGTTCCAGCAAAAGATTTAACTTTGTATTGGGCAACTTTCTCTGATGCGGCCGATGAAGCAGGCATATCAAGACGTTATGGTGGAATACATTTTATCGACGGTGATTTGAATGCGAGATCTTTTGGTCGCGTAGTTGCACAAAATGCCTGGAAACAGACGGTTAAGTATTTTAATGATAAAAAATACGCTGTTAAGGATGAAGATTAGAGGCATTCATTAATGTGATATCCAAGATTTGTGGAATATATTGGGTTAATTTTTTCCGCAAAGCTTGGGTAGATGTTGAAAGACGATGCATTGAAAAAATTACTTCACTTTTAAGGAGAATAACCCATGGTACGAAATATTTTTATAGCAACGATAAGTTTATTCTTTTGCTTTTCTGTACAAGCGAAAGAGGTAGAAAAAGAAGATGGCGAACGGATGATTTTAAATCTCGTGGGAACGGGGAAAATGTATGAAAGTACCGTTCCAGATATTGATGGTGACGGCGTAGACGATAGGGCCATGTGCTTTGACGTCAATGTGTTCAATGTAACAAATAATAAAATGATTGGACGGGGCACCGATTGTTTGGCGATGGTAACACCAACGGATGCTGGCGTTGCATTAGTGGGAACCACCTATTTTTATTTACCAGGTGGGAAATTAGTTACCCGGGGAAAAACTTCGGTACAGCCGGTGTTCCATCCCACTACGACACCTCGCGGACAATCTATCACACATATAACAGGAGCATCCAGTGATGGTAATTCCGTTGTCGACGGAACGGGTCGTTTTGCAAACGCAAATGGCACAGTTCGTTTATCTGGTATGGTGAATATGGAAAAATTTCTTGGCAATGTGGGCGATCCGATTACATTTGATTGCTTATTTGTTATTGATTTGAACCACAAGAACCACGACTAGTTTTTAAAGATAAAAAGGCTCTTTGCTACTGAATTTTCTATCGATAGTAGCAAAGAGCCTTTTTTATCGAGTTAAAAATCCTTTGTTCAGTCTGGTGCTAGCCAAATTCCGTAGGAAATTCTTGCTTGTCTGGGTACGGATATAACACATTGAGTGCCATGCTTTTCCCAGGTTTTTGTACGATACGCACGTGTTCTCTCCTGAATAAGCGTGCGTGTTGTAGCCCACAGGAATGCGCAATCATATTGATTTCTTTATTGACGTTTTTAGCATAATTTGCAACGCGAAGATATTTCTCTTCGACGACGAGGCCGTTTTGTAGGCGTTGATCATGAGTCGTAATTCCCGTGGGACAAGTATTGAGATGGCAGCGAAGTGCTTGAATACAACCCAATGAGAACATGAAGCCGCGTGCACTATTGACAAAATCCGCCCCCGCACATAGCGCCCAGGCTGCTTCGGCAGAAGTCACTAATTTTCCTGCTGCGACAACATAAATACGCTGCTTTAAACCGGATTGCATTAACGCATTGATTACGCGAGGTAAGGCTTCTGCAATCGGCAAACTCACATGATCCATCAATGCTTGGGGAGCTGCACCGCTGCCGCCTTCACCGCCATCAATCGTCAAAAAATCCGGTGCATAGTCTAATCCTTTGCGGTTAATGTAATCGCACAGCTCATTGATGAACTGCCATCCACCAATCGCCGTTTTAACACCTACCGGTCTACCCGTGAGTTCACGCAGAATGCGTATTTTATCAAGCAGATCTTCAATATTATGAATGTCGACATGCCGATTAGGACTTTTTGAATCATGATATGCAGGGATGCCGCGGATATGAGCGATTTCTTCAGTGACCTTGCAAGCGGGCAATAATCCGCCTTTGCCAGGTTTGGCGCCTTGAGAAAGTTTGATTTCGAAAGCTTTGACTACTTGGCTGAGTTCTTTCGCTCGCTCTTTTGAGAAATTGCCGTTTTGGTCGCGAATGCCGTATTTGGCAGTGCCAATTTGCATAATGATGTCGCAATTGCCTTCTAAATGATACGGAGATAATCCGCCTTCACCGGTATTTAACCAACATCCGGCGTGTGCCGCACCAAGCGATAAGGCGCGAACCGCCGGTTTTGAAATGGCACCGTAGCTCATGCCGCTGATGTTGATGATCGATTTTGCTTCAAACGGGTGTTCGCAATAGCCTCGACCGATATGTAATGAAGGTGTAGGTAATTGATCTTCTTCTAAAATTGGAAATGCTGCATTAACAAAGATAATTGCACCGGGTCGGTTAAGATCGTTAGTCGATCCAAATCCAATCGTACTGCTTTTATCTTTAGATACTTTATAAATCCAACTGCGGGTGGCGCGATTAAAAGGCAATTCATCTCGGTCATTCGCGAAAAGGTATTGTCGAAAGTATTTTCCTTGTTTCTCAAAAAGATAACGAAGTCTTCCGATGAGGGGATAATTACGCAAAACGGAATGTTTTTTTTGAGTGACATCTTGAATAAACCAAAATACCAGTACACCAATAATAAAAACACCTAACATGGAAGCCGCTGTATGGATGATAAGGTTGAAAGCGTTAAGCATTTAAATTCCTTTGTGATTTTCTAATTTATCTTGATAACAGGCAATTTTGTTATTCGGTTACAAACATGTCGGCGATTCGAGAATATTGGATTGAGGTGAGGTGTACTATAATTCTAACAATTCAATGTTAAGGTAGCGAGAAATTGATAGATTTACAGTCGGAAATTAATCGTAACGTGCAAAGTGCTTTAAGGGAGGATCTAAGTGACATTGGTGATCTAACAGTATCCCTGATTCCAGAAGAAAAAAGATTGCGAGCTGAAGTCATTACGCGCGAGGATGCTATCCTGTGTGGCACGCAATGGTTTGATGCGTGTTTTTTAGCGTTATCACCTGAGATTGAAATCAATTGGTTTGCGCGTGACGGTGATCGCGTTCGGTGCAATGAAAAACTCTGTGACATTCAAGGAAGAGCTCGTGCAATTCTGACAGCAGAACGTTCGGCATTAAATTTTTTGCAAATGTTATCTGCTGTGGCCACGCAAACGAAATGCTTTGCCGATGAGGTTGCCGGTACCGCAGCAAAAATTGTTGATACTCGTAAAACATTACCGGGTTTACGCATTGCACAAAAATATGCGGTCAAGTGTGGCGGAGGCATCAATCATCGATTAGGTTTGTACGATGGTATTCTGATTAAAGAAAATCACATCATCGCGGCTGGAGGAATCGCAGCGGTTGTTAAAAAAGCACAAATAATTTCGGCCTCCGCAGCTTTTGTTCAAATCGAAGTCGAGACACTCGCAGAATTAGAACAAGCTTTAAATGCTGGAGCAGAAATGATTTTATTGGACAATTTTACCTTGGAGCAGATCGGGCAAGCTGTAAGCATGACTCAGCGGCATTCCGATAAAAAGATTCTTCTGGAAGCGTCGGGCAATGTAACCTTGCAAAATGTTCGTCAATTAGCTGAAATGGGTGTTGATCGTATTTCAATTGGCGGTTTAACGAAAAACATTCAAGCCATTGATTTGTCCCTAAGATTATATGATTTGTAATTTATTATTCGTGCAATTCAAATTCATGCAAGCGTTTAAATTAGTAACGACTGAATTATTAAAAGACATTCTTTCTTGTTAAGGAATTTCGCTGTCGACAAACAACTTTAGCGGAGTAGTTGCATTGAGGGTAAGCGCACTTTTTGACCATGTGCCATAGAACGTGGCATTGATGAATTTTTTGACGCTGCTAGCGATATCGACAAAAAAATGTTGCGGAGTCATTACGCAATTGGTGCATCCTGGACAATGGTCATCACAAAAACTGCAATGAAAATAGACTGGTGAATAGCCACAAGGTCCCCAACTATATTTTTTATCGACGCGGTAGAACGCACGGTGATTTTGGCTGCGCAAATAGGCTGCTTTGGCGGCGTTATTTTTATCAACGAAACACGTTGTAACATCGAATCCCCAGTAGAGCGCAGGCAGATTGACATAACCGGCATTGTTGGCATTGTAAGGGTCAATGCTAAAAATCGCATCGGCTTGCGTCAAACTGTTGGCAATTGCATCTTGTGCAGCTTGTCCACCAGCGGAATGCCCGCCCATGACCCAGTGAGTTACGCTGCTACAAATTGATCCGCCGAGCCAACTACTCAAGTTTGATTTAACATCGTTTGCTAACGCGGCATATTTGGTAGAACTGGTTTTGGTCATGTTTCCCGGTGCATGATCCATAATGACGGTAACGTAACCCTGAAGAATTAATTCTTCAGACAGCTTGTCGTAGCTTGAAATATTCATGGCTGTGCCTACTGCAAGCAGTATCGCGTCACAGTTTGACGGTGCCGTGTTGGAATAGTGAATGCGTACTTGGCCAGTGGATAGGGTTTTGTCAATATAATCCGCCATTACATGATGCGCATAGAAAAATAATGCAATAGTGAAAAATATAAATTTCAGTGACAGAGAAGGTTTTAAGTGGTTATGCATGATGAAATTCCTTCATGATAATTGCGTTAACAAGAAAGAGATTGGTCACTCATTCTCGTGGGCCGATTGCAAAATGATCCAATTCAAAGTAACGATAATTTCATTATAAATAGACTATCGTGATACTTATTGATGTCAACAAGCCATCTTTTATAAGGCTTTTTAATGAATTGACTATATTATTCGAAGTTATAATCGCGACCCGCTAAATCTGATGCCTGTCCCACCAATTCCGCTGTCATATGCTGCGAAAAGTGAGGGTAGTTTAAGTTCTGAAGGATTTTTCACGCGAAAATTTTTTAAAGGATAGGATATATATGGAAAGAGGTGCTGGAAAAATGGGTTATCGTTAATGCCGATGCTTAGATAACCCATAATTACGTTACAAATATTCAGTTATTGTCTGAAGTGACAAATTAGAATCTATTATTTATGAGAAAGTCTTACAGTACCAGCGCTGTTAAGATAGTTGCCTAGACGTTTTGCTAAATATACTTCTTTGACGTCAGTTGTAGTACTGGTTTTTGTTTCTAGTCCAACACCGCAATCATAAAGTTGAGCATCTAAAATCGAAATGCGAGTATTGTGGTTTTCATTGATCTTTTTGGCATCAAAATTTGCAAATGTATTGGCAGCCCCTTTAGCTGTATCGACAACTACTGTTCCATCCGGCAGGGTAATAACGACACGCCCATTAGCAATCATACCTGCAGTTGCAACAGCTTCAACAAGTAACTTATTGTAAGTTGCGCTATCCTTGACGGCACTGAGTTTGGTTGTGAGAGTTGTAATTTTTGCAGGTGTAAGAATGGCGTTCAAAGTTGAATAAGGTGCTTGGGTTATCAACGTTGTAACTTGTGGCGCACAGGCAGCTATTGCATTCAAGCTGACTAGAAATGATAAAGTAACTGCTAAAAGTGCGAGTGAGGCTTTTTTCATTTTAAATCTCCATTAGATTAATTAGGAATTTGAAACAATTGATTAACACCAAACTCTCATACTGATGCTTTGTGTTAAGCATTTAGTCTGAAACTGAAAGAGCAATGAATGCGAGTCAAAGCTTAGCAAGCGATCATGACAGAACGGAGTCATAAAGATTTCAGTTTGGTGAAGTTTTTGTTAATTAATAGAAAGGGTTAAGACGTTTCTCGCAATCCGTGAATCATTAGGAACCACATTTTTATTATGTTTGACAAGAAGGTTTATCGTAGGTAGATTGGAACGATATAAAGAAAAGAAAATGTTTTTAATCGTAATAGGTTTTACAATCTTTTCAGGATGTTTGATTGCAAGGATATTTTTGAACAACCTGCCATATCAACAGCCCACTTTATTAATGAGCCTGTCAGAGCCTTTTATTTTTTAACTCAAGGCATGATGGAATTTTTGTTTTTTTATGGATTATTCGAGTATGTCGGAAGCAGCAATAGTGACACAAACCAATTCAAGTGACTGTGAACAACCCACTGGTCCTAGCACTGATAATAACGATACTGGTGGAAACACGGCTCAGTTAAGCGTCAAAGAGATTGCAGAATTGAATGAACGTTATCGTTCACTCAATTTTGTGGAGCGCTTGCACAAGTTATATACCGATTTTCAACCAGAAAAAGTGATGGTGACTTCTTCTTTTGCCGCGACATCGGCTTATTTCTTGCATATTATTTCGCGTATTCGCCCTGAACAAGTGATTTTCTTTATTGATACCGGTTTCCATTTTCCTGAAACATTAATGTACCGGAATTATTTGACCAAACTTTTTCACTTGAACGTGCAAGACGTTAAGGCGGATGCTTATCAACACGAATACAGCGTTAAGGAAAAGCTGTATCAAACTGATCCGGATTTTTGTTGTACCATCAATAAGATCAATCCGTTGGAAGAAATCAAGCCGAATTATCATGTTTGGGTTTCCAGTTTAATGCGCTGGCAGACCGATCACCGTGCTGGATTGGATATTTTCGAGGAACGCAGAGGGATTATCAAATTCAATCCTATGATTGACGTGACGCGGGAAGAGCGCGACGCTTATATTCTCGAACATAAGCTGCCGTTTCATCCGTTAGTGGAAGAAGGCTATTCCTCTATCGGATGTACTCATTGTACGGTAAAAGGAGAGGGCCGCAGCGGTCGTTGGGTAGGTAAACCTAAAACCGAGTGTGGTTTGCATTTGTAAAAGATAAAAAATACTAGAAGAGTTTTTCTGACTCTTCTAGTTAGGCGTTCATTGACTGGTTAACTGCTTAAACTTATTTTCCATCGCGTGCATGAGCGCCGATTGTATGCCGGGTTCCCAAACCGAGTGTCCGGCGTCATCAATAACAATATATTCCGCTTGTGGCCATGCCTGATGTAAATCGTCTGCGCTGATGATCGGGCATACCGCGTCATAACGTCCCTGAACAATCGTTGCGGGAATGTTGTGCAGTTTATGAACATTGTTCAATATTGAATTCTCAGGCAAAAAAATGTTGTGCGTGAAATAGTGCGCTTCCATGCGGGCAAGTCCCAACGCAACGGTATCGCTGGCGAAATAATTGACAACAGATGGATTAGGCAGCAATGTTGAACAGGAGCCTTCGTAAATACCCCAACTACGTGCGGCAGGCATGTGAATCTCTGGATCGGGGTTAAGCAAGCGTTGATAATAGGCTGCTAAAATATCGTGACGCTCATCTTCTGATAGGGGTTCTACTAATTTTTGCCATGCTTCTGGGAAAAGGTTACGTAATCCGTAAAGAAACCAATCGATTTCTGATTTTCGGCACAGGAAAATCCCGCGCAAAATAAGCCCTAGGCAACGTTCCGGATGTGTCTCAGCATAAGTAAGTGCTAGTGTGCTGCCCCATGAGCCGCCAAAAACTAGCCAATGATCTATTCCTAGGTGCTGACGCAAAAATTCTAAGTCGTTAATTAAATGGATCGTTGTGTTGTCTTGAATTTCTCCTAGCGGTGTTGAGCGACCAGCACCTCTTTGATCGTAAATGACAATGCGATAATATGATGGATCGAAAAGCCGTCGATGCGCAGGTGATGAGCCAGCTCCCGGTCCACCGTGTAGAAATACGACTGGAACGCCATTAGGATTGCCCGATTCTTCCCAATACATCGTATGTATCGAATCGAGTGGCAGAAAACCTTGCCGGAAAGGCTGAATTTCAGGATATAAAGAATGCTGTGAATGAGGATTCATCGTCGTGAAGTGAGTCAAATTAATGAGGTGTGTATTGTAATAGCAAAAAACATGGCAAATATCACTGAGTTTGGAACTTAAATTTTTTAGACTGCTGTTATATTGGTGGCTATTTGCTATATTTACTGTTATAGGATATTACATGGCAGGCACGCTACTAAAAGAACAACAAATTTCAATGTTAAGAGAAGAAATAGAAATTTTAATGGATGAGCGCCAAAGTTTGTTGGATGCGGCTGGTGCTGCGGCTGTTTTTGTGGCAAGCCTGGATAGCGCTAAATTACCCAGATCGGCACATCGTGCGGCTAAATTGCTGGCGCGTTTTCTCAATAGCTTACCCGATGAAACATTGCAGGATGCTTTGGAGAAAGTCAATGGAAAGTCAGCACACTAATGACCGAGTCCGAGCAATGTGTTCCTTCAACCAAACCTAAAGTCGGACTGGTTTTGACCGGTGGGGGGGCTCGGGCTGCTTATCAAGTAGGTGTTCTAAAAGCCATTTCTGAATTAATACCGGATAAAACGCATAATCCTTTTCCTGTGGTATGTGGTACCTCGGCAGGTGCTATCAATGCCGCAAGCGTCGCTGTTTCTGCCAGTAATTATGCTGAAGGGGTGAATAAATTAGAGGCGGTTTGGTCTAATTTTCACGTTAACCAGATTCATCGAGCGGATTTTGTTGGTGTTGCGCAAAACCTATTACGATGTATGTTTTCACTCGTATCGAGCGACTACGGAAAATCTCGTGCAATTTCCTTGTTGGATAATGCTCCTTTGCAAATGTTATTACGCAGTAAATTTTCCTTTCGTTCGATTCCTTATTGTATTCGCGCGGGGGCATTGCATGCGGTAGGACTGACGGCGTGGGGATACACTTCGGGAGATTCGGTGACATTTTATCAGGCCGCAAAAGAAGTCAAATCATGGCGAAGAGCGCAACGAGTCGGAGTTCCAGTGCGACTTGGTGTTGAACACATGTTGGCATCCTCTGCGATACCGTTTATTTTCCCAGCGGTAAAACTGAATCGCGAGTATTTTGGTGATGGGTCAATGCGACAGTTGGCGCCGATAAGCCCTGCTTTGCATCTAGGGGCAGATAAGATACTCGTGATCGGGGTACGCAGAGCGATATTGGATGAACCGCACAGAGAGGAAGCGGCAGGTTATCCGCCATTTGCGCAAATTGCAGGTCATGCATTCAACAGTATTTTTGTCGATAGCTTGGATGTGGATTTGGAACGGTTGTTACGAATCAACGAAACTGTCAAACATGTTTCTCATGAATTATTAAAAGAAAAAAATATTCCTCTACGGCCAATTCGGGCGATGATGATCGCGCCAAGTCAGAGCATCAATCAAATTGCGAAAAAGTATACGCATACTTTACCTTGGGTGATGCGCAATTTGTACCGCGCAGTTGGAGCAACGGGGACGAACGGGTTAACATTGTTAAGTTATGTATTATTTGAATCTGCTTTTTGCCGTGACCTAATTGAGTTAGGTTATTACGATACATTACAACAGCGTAATGAATTATTGAATTTTTTGGGTGTGGAAAAAGATACGGATAGGCCGTGTCATGACGTTAACAACAATCACTAAGTCAATAGGAAAAATAAATGAGTTTTGATGATCCGCAATTTTGGATTGCAGTCCTGCAAATTATCGCAATTGATATTGTCTTAGGAGGAGACAATGCGGTGGTCATTGCCTTGGCGTGCCGTCGCTTGCCTGAGGATCAGCGGAAACTAGGGATTTTCTGGGGTGTTTTTGGCGCTATCGCCCTGAGAGTGGTACTCATCTTCTTTGCTTTAAGTTTGCTGGCCATTCCGTATTTAAAAATTGTCGGTGCCGCACTATTGTTGTGGATTGGCGTCAAATTATTGCAACCTGAATCAGAAGGCGAACATGAAATTGATGCCAGCACAACGTTGATCGGTGCTATCAAAACTATTATTGTTGCTGATGCCGTGATGAGCTTGGATAATGTGATTGCCATTGCAGGTGCGGCAAAAGATGAAATGGGATTAGTTATATTTGGTTTGGTAATTAGCGTGCCGATAATCGTTTGGGGCAGTCAATTGGTGATGAAATTGATGGAACGTTTCCCAATAACGATTGCTATTGGTGCTGGATTATTGGGTTGGATTGCTGGCGACATGCTGGTTTCCGATGTGGCGACAAAAGAATGGGTCGATGCTCAAGCGGGTTATTTGCGCTGGGTTGCGCCGGCCGTTGGTGCATTGACCGTGGTTGCTGTGGGGAAGGTGCTCGCAAACAGGCAAAAAACCAAGCAGATGCCTATTGTTGATTTAGTTGATGATCCAGCAACTAAGAAAAAATAATTAATCTTTTACAATTTTTGAGAAATATAGCATGTTAAAAATTTTGTTACCCGTCGATGGTTCTGAAAATTCCGATAAAGCGATCGTTGAGTTCATGAAGTTATTGAATTGGTACAAAGAGATGCCAGAAATTCATTTATTGACCGTTCAAGTGCCATTGAGCGGTAATATTTCGTCGTATATCAGCGCGACGGATATCAAACAGTATCATCAAGAAGAAGGCCTAAAAAGCCTCGAAAATCCCCGCAAATTGCTCGATCAAGCAGGGGTTGCTTACCAGTATCATATTACGGTGGGAGACCCAGCAGAAATGATCGTGCGTTTTGCGACAGAACAAAAATATGACCAAATCGTCATGGGGCCACGTGGTAAAGGAAATATCGAAGGTTTATTACTGGGGTCAGTGACCAACAAGGTGATGCAATCGGCAACCATGCCTGTGTTACTGGTTAAATAATTTGTTTTGTATGAGGCAAGAATCGATTGAAACTCAGAACGCTGGGGTGCAGCGGCGGTATCGGCAGTGGCGAACAAACCACGGCTTTTTTACTGGACGATGACATTCTCATAGACGCCGGAACCGGTGTCGGCAATTTGCGCATGGATGAGATGATCAAGATTGATCATATTTTTATCACGCACGCCCATCTCGATCATGTTGTTTATATTCCTTTCTTGGTGGATACGGTGGGTTATGTTCGCGATAAGCCAATCATTCTTCACGTCACGGAAGCGACGCGTGAAGTTTTGCAATCTCATTTGTTCAATTGGCACTTGTGGCCCGACTTTACCAAAATTCCCGATCAACGCAAGCCATATATGCGCTATGAAATTATCACGGTGAATGAAACGGTAAATTTGCAAGGCCGTAAAATAACGCCATTACCTGCTAATCATGTGGTGCCAACGGTGGGCTATCGTTTGGACTCGGGGCGTTCCAGTTTGGTTTTTACATCCGATACGACTACCAATCCTAAATTCTGGCCTATCGTCAACAAAATTGAAAATCTGCAATATCTCATTGTTGAATCTGCTTTTTGCGATCAAAAGAAAGATATCGCCATCCGGTCCAAACATTATTGTCCCAGCTTGTTGGCCGAGGATTTGAAAAAATTTAAAGGTAATGCTGAGCTTTATATTACCCACTTGAAACCGGGTGAAGTGGATATGACGATGAATCAGATTCAAGAAATCATTCCACAATTTAATCCTCGCCAGTTGCACAATAATCACACGTTTGAGTTTTAACGAACTCGGAGGCTATCCCATGAGAACATCGTCTATTCCATCAAAAAACAATGGTTCGGCTGCAACGATTGCGGGCAATGCATCTGAAAAAGATTTTTCCAAGGCATTGCAACCGTTGATCAATAAAATTCTTGCGGCTGAGAGCCTGGATGAAATCATATTTGAATCGAGCAAGGAAATTTGTCAGATATTCAATGCGGATCGCGCCACGATCTATACTTTGAGCGAAGATCAAAGTTATTTGAGCACACGCGTCAAAACAGGAGCGTCGTTGCAAGATCTCAAATTGCCGCTGATACAGGGCAGTATCGTCAACTACGTTGGCATGAATAAACAGCCCGTCAATATCGAAGATGTTTATCACAAAGCGGAATTGCGCAAGATAGAACCTTCCATGACGTTTTCACACGATGTGGATAAACGCACTGGTTATCGCACTAAACAAATGCTAGTTGCGCCGATTGTGGGGGGGGATGACGCAAACGCATTGGGTATCGTGCAACTGGTCAATCACAAAACAAACGAACCGTTCTCGCAAGCCGCTTTGGCAGGATTGATAGCAATCTGTAATGCATTGGCGCATGTTCTTCAACCACAACCGAAAATTGCTCAGATCGCCAAGTCGAAATATGACCATTTGATTTTTGAACGCGTCATCTCAATCGGACAGTATGAAGAGGCGATGCTATCCGCGCGGAATAAACGTTGTGAACTGGAAGATGTTTTGATCGACGAACTAAAAATAGAAGTCGCGCAAATTGGTCGGGCATTATCACTGTTTTTCAATGTGCCTTATGAAGGATATAAAGTCGATCGTATCAAGCCTTTCACCTTGTTGAAGAATTTAAAAAGAGATTACATCGAAAACAATGGTTGGTTGCCAATCGATGAGACCAAGGATGAGGTCACGGTGTTAGCGCTCGATCCGGAATCGATCAAATCCCAGCGCATCGTTAATACTATTTTTCCGAAGCATAAAGTGAATTATGCGGTAGCGACGCGCCGCGAATTTTTGCACACCATAGAACAGTTTTACGGTGTGAATACTGACGATGTCGCCGCAGGTGACATCAATGAAATGCTGGGTAGCTTGGACGAAGGCGATGGTGATGAAGCAGGGATGAATCTCAGTGAGGAATCGTCTGCCGCTTCGGATAACGAGCTGGTTAAACTGGTCAATAAAATCATTATCGACGCGCACAAAATGGGTGTCTCCGATATTCATATCGAACCCTATGGCGGCAAGGAAAAAACTAAAATCCGTTTCCGTAAAGACGGTTCATTGATGCCTTATATCGAAATTCCCGCCAGCTATCGCAATCCGTTTATTACTCGTATCAAAATCATGTGCGATATGGATATCTCCGAAAAACGCAAACCGCAAGACGGCAAAATCAAGTTTCGCAAATATGCGCCCTTGGATATTGAACTGCGCGTGGCGACCATTCCATCTGCTGGGGGCGTGGAAGATGTGGTGATGCGGATTTTAGCGGCGGGTGAACCGATTCCGCTGGAAAAAATGGGTTTTACAACGTATAACCAGGAAGAGTTGAAAAAAATCATCAGCAAGCCGTATGGTTTGTTTTTCGTCTGCGGTCCAACCGGTTCCGGTAAAACCACCACGCTGCATTCGATTCTCAAATATCTCAACCGCGTCGATACCAAAATATGGACAGCGGAAGATCCGGTGGAGATTACCCAAAAGGGGTTGCGTCAGGTGCAAATCAATGTCAAAGCCGGGCTAACTTTTCCTGCCATCATGCGGTCTTTTTTACGCGCCGATCCGGATATTATCATGGTGGGTGAGATGCGCGATAAAGAAACCACCAGTATCGGTATTGAAGCCTCGCTCACCGGGCATTTGGTGCTGGCTACGCTGCATACCAACAGCGCGCCGGAATCGGTCATCCGTTTGCTCGACATGGGCATGGACCCGTTCAACTTTTCCGATGCGTTACTCGGCGTATTGGCACAACGCTTGGCAAAACGCTTATGCAAATGCAAAGAGCCGCATATTGCCAGCGATCAGGAAGTTAATTCATTACTGCTCGAATATTGCGAAGAGCTGAACAATATCGATCGTTTCAAAGTCAATCCAGAAGCATCGCGTCAGGAAATACTGAATCACTGGAAAGAGCAATATGGCGATGAAAATGGACAGATTACGCTGTTTAAACCGGTTGGCTGCGATGATTGTTCCAATACGGGTTTTAGAGGACGTGTGGGCTTGCATGAATTGATGACCGCCAGTGATGCGTTGAAGAAAAACATCCAGGAACGCGCGCGGGTGGCAGAAATGCTGGTAACGGCGTTAAGTGATGGCATGCGCACGTTGAAACAAGATGGCATCGAAAAAGTACTGCAAGGCATTACCGATATCCATCAAGTGCGCGTGGTGTGTATTAAATAGAAAAAAGTGACAAAATTTGTCACTTTTTGACGAAAAAAGTACTGGTGTATGTAGGAATTGTTGATTTTTGTTAAGTTATGGAAATAAAAATGGCGCAATACCTGTGTATTGCGCCATTTTCTTAGATGCTTACTTTTCAGATCAAGCTAAGCGGCTTATGGAGCTGCTGCTGCTGCTCCACAATTTTTAGGTGCGTACTTGGATGCTACGTCAGATGAACATGTCCATAACCCTGTGGTTGCATCAAATGCTAGCGTTATTTTTTTGCCATTAAAGTTTGTCGTATCTCCATTTCTAAATGTGCAAACAAGATTGTTTCCTGAAATCGTATTATCGCAGAAAGTGGTTTGGGTTTGTATGCCAATAAATCCAGCTGCAGTTGTTGTCAGTGACGGAGCTTGACCATCTGTTTTTGCTAACGAAAAGCCGATTTTACCTGCGCCAACTTCGGCTAAAGCGCTTGCCACTTGAGATTTAATTGTATAATCCTGATAAGCTGGAATTGCAACCGCTGCCAAAATACCGATAATAGCGACAACGATCATTAACTCGATTAACGTGAAACCTTTTTGTACTTGTTGCATGTTTTTCTCCTTTTGTTTGCGTAAGGCACACCAAACTGTGTGTATTTTGTATTAAGCAGGAGTCGTGCCAGAAATTTTTAAACAACCCATATTTTTTGATAATAATTTAATATTCATTGGGTTATGTAAATATTGTTTTTCCTGTATTCGAAATAAAGTCGTTTCAGATGGACTGACGATTTGTGCTAGAGCGTTATTCATCGCCAAAAACGTCTTCCCATAACGATAACACTGCCAAACGATCTTCCTGTAGATGAATGCCTTCGACACGGGCAAAGCGTTGTATCGGCGCGTCGGTAGCTGGATTATAAATGCTGTCGCTATCGCCGCTCAAGCGTTGGCGATGTTGTAGTCGGCGAAATTCGCGGTAGGCCGGGCGGACATTTTCTGCTTTCCACGGTGCGATCAATCCTAATTCGCTCGCCAGTTTGAGCAGCGCGATGTTACCGATATTACCGGTTAGCTGCGGAAATTGACCTGAGAACCCCAACACCAGATATTGCACGATAAATTCAACATCGATGATGCCGCCGCGGTCGTGTTTGATATCAAACAGATGGGTAAAGTTAGGGTGCGCATCGAGCATTTTTTGGCGCATTTTCAGTATTTCATGACGTAATTCGGTCAAGTTGCGTTGCTTGCATAAGATTTCTTTGCGCGTATTTTCAAATTGTTCACCAACCTGCGCATCGCCAACGACATAGCGGGCGCGGGTTAGTGCTTGATGTTCCCATACCCAGGCTTGTTCATGTTGGTATTTGGTAAATGCGTCCATCGAGTGTACCAACAAACCTGAAGCGCCATTCGGACGCAATCGCAAATCCGTGTCATATAACAGTCCTGCAGAAGTAGGGCGGGTCAGCCAGGTATTGATGCTTTGACCGAGTTTGGTGTAGATTTCTGCAGCATCGGGATGGTCGTCTTGATACAGAAACACTAAATCGAGATCGGACACATAACCGAGTTCTTTGCCACCCAGTTTGCCATAGCCTATGATGGCAAAGGCGGGTTTTTCACGATGGCGTTTTTTTAATCCTTGCCACGCTAACTGCAAAACCGCATCGAGAATTAAATCAGCCAATGCGGTCAGATGATCGCTCAAGTTTTCCAGTAGTAACGAGCCTTCCAAATCAGTAACTAATAGGCGAAATACTTGCGCGTGCTGAAAGTGACGCAAAACGTCCATTTGCCATTCGACGATATCTATTTTCGGATTATTAACATGATTTAATTGATAAATCAGTTCGTTGCGTAACGCTTGCCAATCAGGAATTGGATTGGGTTCATCGCGGCGCAATAATTCATCGAGCAGAATCGGATGGCGGCCAAGATAATCGCTGGCCCATTGACTGATACTCACTAGTTCAGCGACACGTTGCAGCGTGTGCGGATGTTCTTGCAATAAAGAGATATATGCAGTTTGCGCGCTAATTTTTTCAAGTAACTGCAACATCCGCTCAAAAGTGATTTCGACCGGCGGATGTTTCGCTGCGGTTTCGATCAACAGTGGAACAAGGGCGGTGATTTGTTGCTGTGTATATTCCGATAGCAAGCCATAGAAATCGCCTTGATAGAATAACCGCAGACGTTGCGAGATTTTTTCGGGTTCCGCAAAGCCCAATAAACTGAGTTGCGATGTGGCCGCTTCATTGTGCGATGTATCCTGTGCTTCGGTGCGCCACAGAGAAATCAGCATGTCGTGCGAAGTGGATTTTTTCGGCGCTGCGAAAGTAAAATCGAAATGACGACCGACGTTGTTGCGATGCGTATCGAGTCGTTGCATGAAAGTCGCGTAATCATCAAAACCCATGCTCATGGCAATCAAGTGTTTATCATTGGAATCGGCTGGCAGCGTTTGGGTTTGCTGATCGTCTAAATATTGTAACCGGTGTTCCAGATTGCGTAAGAAATGATAGGCTTCAATGAGTTCAGCCACGGTTTCCGCAGAGAGCTGTTGTTTTTTTCGTATTCGTTGCAAAACTTCTAAAGTCGGACGGATATACCAGTCAACGTCTCGTCCGCCGCGGATTAATTGGAAAACTTGCGCGATGAATTCAATTTCTCGGATGCCGCCGGGGCCGAGTTTAATATTTTCATGCAGTTCACGCCGTTCTACTTCTTTGCGAATTTGCACGTGCAGTTTTCGCATCGCATCATACGCGCCAAAGTCGAGGTATTTGCGAAACACAAAAGGCCGCACGATTTTTTCCATCAACGCCGATTCCGCTTCTTTGTCATTGTCGGGATAACCTGCAATGACGCGGCCTTTGATCCAAGCGTGGCGTTCCCATTCGCGGCCTTGTTTGATGAAGTACTCTTCCAGCATCGGAAAGCTGATCGCCAGCGGACTATTTTCACCATGTGGGCGCAAGCGCATATCAACTCGAAACACATATCCATCGACTGTGTAATCATGCAGGCTTGCGATCAGTTTGCGTCCTAAACGAGCAAAAAACTCATGATTGGAAATGGATTTTTTGCCATTGGTTTCGCCGTCTTCGGGATAAACAAAAATAAGGTCGACGTCCGATGAGACATTTAACTCGCCGCCACCTAATTTACCCATTGCTACGACCATGAGGTGTTGCGTGGTGTTACTCAATTCGCCTTGAGGTGTACCAAAGCGATCAGGTTGAGCAAGCCAGTTTTCGTGGAATTGCAACGCAAAACGGATACTGATTTCCGCGAGCGCAGTAATACTTGACATCACTTCTGCTAAATCAGCCAAGTCGCTAAGATCGCGCACGATTAAACGCAGCATGACTTGTTTGCGTAAATCGCGCAGGATTCGATGCAAAGCATCCTCGTCTGTTATTTGTGTGATTTGCGAATGCAAAATGGCTTGCATTTCATGCCCGGTAAAGGGATGTTGAAATGTCTCAGCCAATACACCGATTCTTTCCGGTTCGCTCTCCAATAGCCTTTGGATATAGCGACTATGGGCGATGGCAATGGACAGTGGCTGAGGTAACGGTTCGGAAATAGGCATGGTACATTGTAAATCAAATAGTGCGTTGGCTGCGTAGATGATAAAATCAGATTTGCGAGGGAAAGTTTCTGTTTATTACCGATACGATAATAAAACAACCTGATATATTTGGAAATATGGCATCAATAGGTGAATCAAATACTTATCGCCATTTGTGCTATCTATTTTGTGTATGAATTATCAGGTATGTAACTATAAATTACGATGCCATGAAAAAATGTTAAAAAATACTCATCAAGATCATCAATCGGTGACCGCAAATGAAAAGCTTAATAGCTTTCGGGTGGCTGCAATTCAAATGGCTTCCGGACCGAGCGTTACTGCCAATTTGGAAGAAGCCGCGCGGTGGATAGAGGAAGCTGTTTCGCAACAAGCCAAGCTTGTTGTGCTGCCAGAATATTTTTGTATTATGGGCTTGAAAGATACCGACAAGCTTGCGGTAGGTGAGCAACCCGGTGAGGGACCGATACAGAAATTTTTAAGTGATACCGCTAAGCGCCATAAAATTTGGCTTGTTGGTGGTTCTGTTCCGCTTGCGACATCAGATCCGGGCAAAGTGTATAACAGTTGTTTGGTGTATGCGGATAATGGCGAATTAGCCGCGCGCTACGATAAAATTCACTTGTTTGGCTTGCAATTAGGTAACGAACGCTACGCTGAGGAAAAAACCATCAAAGCGGGAGATAAGGTGGTTACGGTGGATTCCCCGTTTGGACGCATGGGGCTGTCGATTTGTTACGATTTGCGTTTTCCTGAATTATTCCGCAGCATGGACAAAGTTGACATCATTCTGGCGCCGGCTGCATTTACTGCGATTACCGGAAAAGCGCATTGGGAAGTGTTGGTGCGCGCGCGTGCCGTTGAAAACATGGCGTATGTTATCGCCCCAGGACAAGGGGGCTATCACGTCGGTGGGCGCGAAACCAATGGCGACAGTATGATCGTCGATCCTTGGGGTGTTGTGATGGCGCGTTTGCCAAAAGGTCCCGGCGCGGTCGTCGCGACAATCGATCTCGAATATCAATCTCGTTTACGGATTAATTTGCCCGCATTAAATCATCGAACCTTGCAGTTTTGTTAGTGAGTTTTTTAAGGCCGATGGTTTTCAAAGTAATTTCCAGAACAATTTCTGAGTTTCTTTCTCGCCACAGTATCTGCCAAAATTAATTGGATTCAGATTTGTATTGCATCCAATTACTCTATAAAGATTCAAGGTAAAGTATACTAACGGGATCGTTTTCTGACTCCATCTCTGATGGGTTGGAATAAACAATCCATTTCAAATTTTGTTGAGCAAAAATAATATGGTAATGACATTTGAAAGTGCCAAGTCCAATCAAGGCGATCAAGATTTTTTCAAGATTGCGGATCGTTGTCTGTTGACGCCCTATGATATTGATACTCCAGCATTGCAACGGGTGCTTGATCAGGTTCTGACGCATCAAGTCGATTATGCCGATTTATTTTTTCAATACAGCCGGTCGGAAGGATGGGTGCTTGAAGAAGGTATCGTAAAATCCGGTAGCTTCAATATCGATCAAGGCGTCGGTGTGCGTGCGGTGAGTGGCGACAAAACCGGTTTTGCCTATTCGGACGATATCAGTATGCCGGCGTTGGTGACTGCTGCTCAAGCTACCCGCGCTATTGCGCATCAGGGAAGTAATCAATCGGTGCAGACCGGAAAGCGTCAAGAGGTGAGTTCCCATCGGCAGCTTTATTTGCCGCAAGATCCGATTGCAAGCCTTAAAGATGCAGAAAAAGTTGCTTTACTAGAAAAATTGGAGCGTTATACCCGAAAAATTGATCCGCGGATTACTCAAGTGATCGTTTCTTTGGCCGGTGAATACGAGGTCGTCATGGTGGTGCGTAGCGATGGTTTGCTGGCAGCGGATGTCAGACCATTGGTGCGCTTGTCATTACAAGTGATTGCCGAAGAAAATGGCCGTCGAGAACAAGGAATTGCTGGCGGTGGTGGACGTTTCGATTATGCTTATTTTAGCGACGAAATTTTACAAGAATATGCTCAAAAAGCGGTGCATCAGGCCATTGTTAATTTGGACGCACGACCTGCTCCAGCGGGAACGATGACGGTAGTTTTAGGCAGTGGATGGCCGGGGATTTTGTTGCACGAAGCGATCGGGCATGGTCTGGAAGGTGACTTTAACCGTAAAGGTAGTTCAGCTTTTTCCGGCAGGGTAGGTGAGCGTGTTGCGTCCCCCGGCGTGACGGTGGTTGACGATGGCACTATTCCATTGCGTCGCGGATCTTTACATATCGATGATGAGGGCAATCCGACACAACGCACGGTTTTAATCGAAGATGGAATTTTAAAAGGGTATTTACAAGACAGTTTGAATGCTCGTTTGATGGATACTGCGGTGACTGGCAATGGACGGAGAGAGTCGTATGCGCATATTCCGATGCCTCGTATGACCAATACCCATATGCTCAACGGCGATAAAGATCCGGCAGAAATCATCGCATCGGTCAAACAGGGTTTATATGCAGCGAATTTTGGTGGGGGTCAAGTCGATATTACCAGCGGAAAATTTGTATTCTCAGCCGCTGAAGCTTATATGATTGAAGATGGCAAAATTACCTATCCAGTCAAAGGTGCTACATTGATTGGTAATGGCCCCGACGTTTTGACGCGAGTTTCCATGATTGGTAACGACATGTGTCTTGATCCCGGCGTTGGTACTTGCGGTAAAGAGGGGCAAAGTGTGCCAGTAGGTGTTGGACAACCCACACTTCGAATTGATGGATTAACCGTTGGTGGAACAGGAAATTGATCTTGGATGATCGACGTTGTTGTGATTAAATGTATGGTTTTAAACTGATTGAATTGATACTGGGATATAGAAAAGCATGAATGTGGAATTAACCGGGGCTGAAATTGCCATACGCTGTTTACAAGAGGAAGGCGTACAGTGTATTTTTGGCTATCCTGGCGGCGCAGTATTGTTTATTTATGATGAACTTTTCAAACAAGACAAGGTTCGTCATATTTTAGTGCGGCATGAACAAGCAGCGATTCATGCTGCGGATGGATATGCGCGTTCTAGTAAAAACGTCGGAGTGGCTTTGGTTACTTCCGGTCCCGGCGTTACTAATGCAGTCACAGGAATCGCCACAGCCTATATGGATTCTATTCCATTGGTGATTATCAGTGGCCAAGTGCCGACTGCTGCAATCGGCTTGGATGCTTTTCAGGAAGTGGATACTGTTGGCATTACGCGTCCTTGCGTTAAGCATAACTTTTTGGTGAAAGATGTTTCCGAGTTGGCCATGACGATGAAAAAAGCATTTTATATCGCGTCAACGGGTCGGCCTGGGCCTGTGTTAGTCGATATTCCGAAGGATGTATCGCAACAACTAACGCAGTTTGTTTATCCCGATAAAGTCACCATGCGTTCTTATAATCCTGTTACCAAAGGTCATTCGCGTCAAATCAAGAAGGCGCTTGAACTGATTTTGAGCGCTAAGAGGCCCATGATTTATGCGGGAGGGGGAGTCATTCTCAGCAATGCTGCTGAACAATTGACTGAACTTACCAGAGCGTTGAATTTTCCTTGTACGAATACCTTAATGGGTTTGGGTGGTTTTCCTGCAACGGACAAGCAATCTTTAGGCATGTTGGGGATGCATGGTACCTATGAAGCTAATATGGCGATGCAATACTGCGATGTGCTGATCGCTGTTGGCGCACGCTTTGATGATCGCGTGATCGGAAATCCAAAACACTTTTTCAACGAGAATAGAAAAATCATCCATATCGATATTGATCCTTCGTCGATTTCCAAACGTGTCAGAGTGGATGTGCCGATTGTCGGAGATGTATTGGATGTATTGAAAGAATTGCTCAAACTACTTAAAGCGGAGAAAAAGAAGCCTGACTCTGCTGCGTTGAAAGAGTGGTGGAAGCAAATTGATCAATGGCGCGAACGCGATTGTTTGAAATTTGATCGTACTAGCAAAATTATCAAACCGCAGAAGGTGATTGAGATGCTTTATGAAATCACTAAGGGCGATGCGTTTATTACGTCCGACGTCGGGCAACACCAAATGTGGGCGGCGCAGTTTTATAAATTCGATAAACCACGCCGCTGGATCAATTCTGGAGGTTTGGGTACGATGGGTTTTGGCATGCCGGCTGCGATGGGAGTGCAATTGGCTAATCCCAAAGCAAAAGTTGCTTGTATTACGGGCGAAGCCAGTATTCAGATGTGTATCCAAGAATTGTCGACCTGTAAACAATATCATCTGCCGCTTAAGATTGTTAATTTGAATAATCGTTATATGGGCATGGTACGACAATGGCAAGAATTTTTTCATGGCAATCGCTATGCCGAATCGTATATGAACGCATTGCCTGATTTTGTGAAGTTAGCCGAAAGCTACGGCCATGTCGGTATGAAAATTGAAAAACCCGAAGATGTTGAGGGGGCGCTCAAGGAAGCGTTCAAGCTCAAAGATCAATTGGTATTTTTGGATTTTATTACCGATCAAACTGAAAATGTCTTTCCTATGGTGCCGGGTGGTAAAGGCTTATCTGAAATGATTTTGGTATAACAATAATGCGACATATAATTTCTTTATTGATGGAGAATGAATCAGGTGCTTTATCGCGCGTAGCCGGGTTGTTTTCTGCACGTGGTTATAATATTGAATCCTTGACGGTAGCCCCGACGGAAGATCCGACGCTATCACGAATGACGCTGGTTACTATTGGTTCTGACGAGGTGGTGGAGCAAGTCACTAAGCAATTGAATAAGCTCATTGAAGTGGTGAAAGTCATTGATCTAAATGAAGGCAATCACATCGAGCGAGAATTGATGTTGGTCAAAGTGCGTGCGATAGGTGCCGAACGAGATGAAATTATGCGACTGACGGAAATCTTTAGGGGTTCTATCATTGATGTCACCACCAAATCTTATACCATTGAATTGACTGGTACCAGTTGTAAGCTGGATGCTTTTCTGAAAGCCATTGAGCCCAGTGCCGTGTTAGAAACCGTGCGTACCGGAGCCTGCGGTATAGGCCGCGGAGAATGGGTTTTAAGGGTATAATTTACATTTTTCAATACTAAAATTATTGATGAACAATGAAGTAACAACGCTAAAAAGTTGACGGAAATCTTGTTCGTTTTATTGTTTGTCTGTTGATCGATTTATTTCTACTGCCAATCTGTTTAAAAGGAAAATAATGAAAGTTTTTTATGATAAAGACGCTGATCTTTCACTTATCAAAGGAAAAAAAGTAGCCATACTGGGTTATGGTTCCCAAGGTCACGCACATGCGAACAATTTAACCGAATCGGGTGTGAAAGTGACCGTGGGGCTGCGTAAAGATGGCGCATCCTGGAGTAAAGCAGAGAAAGCGGGATTGAAAGTCAAAGAGGTTGCTGAAGCCGTTAAAGGGGCTGACGTTGTAATGGTTTTGCTGCCAGATGAACAAATCGCTACCGTTTATAAAAAAGAAATTGAACCTGCATTGAAAAAGAATGCCACGTTGGCATTTGCGCATGGTTTTAACATCCATTACGGACAAGTAACGCCGCGCGAAGATTTGGATGTGATCATGATTGCACCGAAAGGACCGGGTCATTTGGTGCGCTCCACTTATCTGCAAGGTGGGGGAGTGCCCTCATTGATTGCTGTTCATCAAAATAAATCCGGTAAAGCGCGTGATTTGGCGCTATCGTATGCTGCCGCTAATGGTGGAACACGTGGCGGCGTTATTGAAACGACGTTTAAGGAAGAAACGGAAACCGATTTGTTTGGTGAACAAGTTGTCTTATGCGGCGGTTTAACTGCGTTGATTCAAGCCGGTTTTGAAACGCTCGTGGAAGCGGGATATGCGCCTGAAATGGCTTATTTCGAATGCTTGCACGAAGTGAAATTGATTGTGGATTTGATTTATGAGGGTGGTATCGCCAATATGCGTTACTCAGTTTCAAACAATGCTGAGTATGGTGACGTGTCCCGCGGGCCGCGTATCATTACGGATGAAACGCGCGCTGAAATGCGAAAAATTCTTCGGCAAATTCAAACGGGTGAATATGCGCGTGAATTTATTCTTGAAAACCAAGCTGGCGCCCCTATATTGAAATCAAGCAGACGCTTGGCTTCTGAGCATCCGATTGAAAAAGTGGGTGCTAAATTGCGTGACATGATGCCTTGGATCAAAAAGAATAAACTGGTTGATCAGGCTAAAAACTAAGCAATTAACAGATCCTATTGCGTCATTTTGTTTCTTGAATATTTATAACCGCTTTTATTTATGACTGATTATCCTCATCCAATCATTGCCCGTGAAGGCTGGGTGTTTATTGCGATTGCATTTCTAACGGCTGTTGGAGTTACGGTGTTTGCTGGTTGGCTTTGGGCCATTCCGCTGTGGATTATTGCATTTTTTGTGTTGCAGTTTTTTCGTGATCCGCCGCGAGATATACCTGAAAATAAAAATGCCATTCTGGCGCCGGCCGATGGTCGTATTGTGGCGATTGAGAAAACCGAAGATCCTTATCTGAAACGTGACGCGATTAAGATCAGTGTATTCATGAATGTGTTCAATGTGCATTCAAATCGTAGTCCGGTCGATGGAAAGGTGGAGGATAAATGGTATTTCCCCGGTAAGTTTATCAATGCGGATTTGCCTAAAGCATCGCTTGAAAACGAAAGAAATGCTTTATGGATTAAAAGCGATAACGGTGCTGATATTACTTGTGTGCAAGTGGCGGGGTTGATTGCAAAGCGCATTGTGTGTCATATTACGGCCAATGAGCATTTACGGCGTGGTCAACGATTTGGTTTCATCCGTTTCGGATCTCGCGTGGATGTTTATTTGCCGTTGAATATCAAAATTAATGTCAATATTGGCGATAAAGTTTCGGCAACTGAGACTGTTTTAGCTGAATTTCGATAAAATTTTCCCACTTAATATTCAGTCTAAATTTTATTAATTTCTTATTGCGGCATTGACTGTAAACGCGCAATAAGAAATTTGAAGTGAGTGTTCTATCGCCTATTGACTGCTGATTTTGGTAGCTTTGGCGAATCTTTTTGTTTTCCTTTAAATCAGCTCGTTAGGAGTATTGATCATGTCTGATTCTCCTCCAGATCCTATGGTTCTTAAAAATCGTTTAAGACGCCGCGGTATCTATCTGTTGCCTAATTTATTTACAACTGCGGCACTTTTTGCGGGTTTTTACGCCATTGTGCAAGCGATGAATGGTAATTTTGAATATTCCGCCATTGCTGTTTTTATTGCGATGGTTTTGGATGGATTAGATGGCCGTGTTGCGCGACTAACAGGAACGCAAAGTGAATTTGGTGCGGAGTATGACAGCATGTCCGATATGGTTTCTTTCGGTATGGCGCCCGCATTGATTATTTACGAATGGGCATTAAAGGATTTAGGGCAATGGGGTTGGATTATTGCTTTCATTTATTGTGCTTGTGCTGCTTTGCGGTTGGCGCGATTCAACACCAATATCAACATCATCGACAAACGATTTTTTCAAGGATTGCCAAGTCCTGCGGCAGCAGCCTTAATCGCTGGATTGGTGTGGGTAACTATGGATTTTGGAGTATTAGTGCGAGGAGCGGACATCAAGTTTGTTGCTGCGGTTGTTACGCTGTTCGCGGCCTTATCGATGGTTAGCAATGTACCTTTTTATAGTGGCAAAGAAATTAATTTACGCCGCAGAGTACCTTTCTTCACGATTCTATTGTTGATGTTGTTTTTCTTCGTGTTGATTCCGAGTCATCCACCGTTGGTATTATTTAGTTTGTTTATATGCTACGCCTTGTCAGGTTATGTCGTTAAACTGTGGCGCTTTATTGTAAAAAATCAGAACAAAAAAAATATCATTGAACCGCCTAATTCGTAACATGTCTATTGTGTGATAAGAGAAAACGATTTATATTCGCAATTACTATGGTAAGAAAAAATCCCTTCCAGCATTTCTTGTTTGCTCAACTGCAACCTTTGGTGGCTCCACTAAGGCCTTTGCTGCGCCCTGCGCGCTAAATTTTTTATTCCTATATCCTTGTGTAATCTATAAAATTCGCGAAGCGAATTTTATATTGTCAATGGAATTGTAATTTTCCTTCCTTTCGTGGAGAGCAAGATGCAAGAGCATTTAATTATTTTTGATACCACCTTACGTGACGGTGAGCAAAGTCCCGGGGCTTCGATGACCAAAGAAGAAAAGGTGCGCATTGCTTGGCAATTGGAGCGCATGAAAGTCGATGTCATCGAGGCGGGTTTTCCGGCCGCATCCAATGGTGATTTTGAAGCGGTCAAAGCGGTTGCGGATTCGGTTAAAGAAAGTATTGTCTGTGGTTTGGCACGTGCTATCGAAACAGATATACAACGTACTGGAGAAGCACTAAGAGGCGCGCAATCTGCAAGAATTCATACGTTTATTGCGACCTCTCCGATCCATATGAAAAATAAGCTCCGCATGGAGCCTGAACAGGTGGTTGAGCAGGCAGTGAAAGCCATCAAATGGGCGCGTCAGTATACCGATAACGTGGAATTTTCACCGGAAGATGCCGGACGATCCGAAGTTGATTTTTTGTGCCGGATTTTAGAAGCGGTTATTAATGCGGGTGCGACAACGTTAAATATCCCAGATACGGTCGGTTATACCATGCCCGATCAATTTGGCCGGTTGATTAAGGAACTTCGTGAACGTATTCCAAACTCTGACAAAGCTGTTTTTTCAGTGCACTGCCATAATGATTTAGGATTGGCGGTGGCGAATTCTTTGGCTGCGGTGATGAATGGCGCAAGACAGATCGAATGCACGATTAATGGACTGGGTGAAAGAGCTGGAAATGCTTCGCTTGAAGAAGTTGTGATGGCGGTACGCACCCGACAGGATTATTTTCCGTGCGAAACAAGAATTGATGCCACTCATATCGTACCAGCGAGTAAGTTGGTTTCTAGCATTACGGGATTTCCGGTGCAGCCGAACAAAGCAATCGTTGGTGCAAATGCCTTTGCTCATGAATCGGGTATTCACCAAGACGGCGTTTTAAAGCATCGTGAAACCTATGAAATCATGCGCGCTGAAGATGTGGGCTGGGGAGCTAATAAGCTTCTGTTGGGAAAACATTCGGGACGCAATGCGTTTCGTACGCGATTGACTGAACTTGGTATCGAGTTTGAATCTGAGGAAATGCTCAATAGTATGTTCATGCGTTTCAAAGAATTGGCGGACAAAAAACATGAAATATTTGATGAGGATTTGCACGCGTTGGTGTCTGATGAAGTGGTTGTGCCGCATGAGTGTTTTCGTTTGGTATCGCTGATTGTGCATAGTGAAACCGGAGAAATACCGTATGCACGTATCGTGATTTCGGATAATGACAACGAATTGCACGCGGAAGCGCGGGGAAGTGGCCCTGTCGATGCTACATTTCGAGCTATTGAATCGCTTTTGAATAGTGGCGCTCAGTTGCAATTATTTTCGGTCAATAACATCACCAGTGGAACGGATGCGCAAGGTGAAGTAACCGTGCGGTTATTTAAATCCGATCGTATCGTCAATGGGCAAGGGGCAGATACTGATATTGTCGTGGCTTCTGCGAAAGCCTATCTGAATGCGCTCAATAAATTGTGTAGTAAACTTGAACGCGCGCATCCGCAAGTTTAGTGTGAATTTAGGCAAATATTAATATGAAGAAGCTATCAATGAAGGGAGTGCTATTGAGTGTGTGTTTGTTGTTCTGCGCACAGTTAAAAGCATTTCAATTTCAGGATTCTACAGGAAAGATTCATCAATTGACCGATTACAAAGGGCGTTGGGTCATTGTTAATTTTTGGGCTACCTGGTGTCCGCCTTGTTTAAAAGAAATTCCGGATTTGATAGCGTTGCATAGCAGTCGTAAAGATATCGTGATCATAGGTGTGGCGATGGATACGGATGATCCCAAGGTGGTTATGGATTTTGCTCGTTCATTGACAATTAATTATCCGATTGTGCTCGGTAACCGGAAGATTGCGTCGCAGATCGATGAAATTTCATTGCTGCCGAGTACCTACTTCTATGATCCTGATGGCGAACCAGCTGCGCGTCAATTGGGCATTATTTCGCGTGAAAGCATAGAACAATTCATTGCGGCAAGAACGAAACAAGCACAGAAATAATAATGATGCCTATTGGCTGGCGATATGTTGATACGCTGGAGAGGTGTTGTAACGCCAATTATTGGACCATTTGTCAAAAACCAGTTGCGGGTAAGTGGCTAATCCGAGGCTGCCATTATATCGTCCGAGTGCACGGAAATAATCGCCTTTTTCGATATCGAGATAATGTCGCAAAATAGTGCATCCGTAGCGCAAATTAACACGCAAGTGGAATAGATTATGTTCTTGTTGCCCAATGACATCAACCCAGAAAGGCATCACTTGCATATAGCCTCGTGCCCCTGCTGTTGAGACCGCATATTTTTTAAAACGGCTTTCTACTTGAATGACGCTTAGCACGATCTGCGGATCGAGTCCGGCGCGCTTTGCCTCGTAATAAACGGTACGGAGAAATTCTTCGCGTTCGATCAAGTTAGGTATGAATTTTTTCATACGTTCGCTCATCGCTACCAACCAGGCAACATTATCGGCTACCGCAGCGTATTCAACATAGGAAACAGCCTGATCGCTAATTTCATGAAAACTAATAGTTTGCGTACTTGCTGCTTCATAATCATAGCGTTGTTGACTGGCCAGGAGGGAGGTTGAAAATAAGGCTAACAGAATGACACCGATTAGTGAACGCATAGTTTTTGCCTGATAAAAGATAAAATTTGATCAATGGCGATCGGTTGAGCTGCTGTATCTTCACGACCTTGATATTCAACGATGGATTGTTTTAAGCCCCGATCACCGATGACGATTCGATGAGGAATGCCAATGAGTTCGATATCGGCGAACATAACGCCGGGACGTTCATTGCGGTCATCTAAAAGAACTTCAATGCCTGCATCCATAAAATCGCGATAAAGCGCCTCAGTGGTTTGTTTTACCAGTTCACTTTTCTCTAAGCCAATGGGCACGATTGCTAGGTGAAACGGTGCAATTGCAGTAGGAAAAATAATACCGTGTTCGTCATGATTTTGTTCAATGGCCGCAGCAACGATACGAGAGATGCCAATACCATAGCAACCCATTTCCATCCATCGGGATTGTCCTAATTCGTCTAAAAAACTTGCTTTCATGAGCTGTGAGTATTTTGTACGTAATTGAAAAATGTGGCCTACTTCAATACCACGGCAAATCTCCAATTGCCCTTTGCCATCGGGTGAAGCATCACCACTGACGACATTGCGAATATCCAGAACATGCTCCGGTGTTGGCAGATCACGATCAAAATTCACTTGTATTAAATGATAACCTTCTTCGTTAGCGCCACAGACGAAATCGCTCATATGGACTACTGCTTGATCGGCAATAACCGTAGCTTTTACTCCGATTGGACCAATATAACCGGGAACGGTATTCGTTAATCGTAGAATATCGTGTTCACTGGCGAATTCAAATTCAGATAAGAAGGGTATTTTTTTTACTTTTAATTCATTCAGCTGATGATCGCCGCGTAGCAGTAACAAATAGAATTGGTCTTTTGCTTTAACAGCGAGGGTTTTAAGTGTTTTGTCTAACGGAATTCCTAAAAAATCAGCTACTTCGACGCAAGTTTTTTTGTTTGGAGTCGAAACTTTTTGCATGCTACCTTGCGGCGCAGCGCGAACGTTAGAGGAAGGTCGCGTGCTGGCCAATTCAATATTCGCGGCATAATCCGAGGTAGGGCAAAATGCGATGGCATCTTCGCCCGAATCAGCAAGGACATGAAATTCATGTGAATGACTGCCCCCGATAGCGCCGGTATCGGCGGCAACGGCGCGGAATTTTAAACCGAGTCGTGTAAAAATTCGGCTATACGTTTCGTACATGAGCTGATAGGTTTGTAGCAAACTGGATTCATCCGTATGAAAAGAATACGCATCTTTCATGATGAATTCGCGTGCGCGCATGACACCGAAACGTGGGCGGATTTCATCGCGAAACTTAGTTTGTATTTGATAAAAATTGATCGGTAATTGGCGATAGCTTTTGATTTCGCGCCGAACGATGTCGGTAATGATTTCTTCATGGGTTGGACCAAAACAAAAATCATGTTCGTGACGGTCTTTGATTTTTAACATCTGTGGGCCGAAAACATCCCAGCGTCCGGATTCTTGCCATAATTCTGCCGGTTGTATTGCGGGCATCAATACTTCAATAGCGCCGCTGGCATTCATTTCTTCTCTTACAATATTTTCGATTTTGCGTAATACTCTAAGTCCTAAGGGCATCCAGCTATAAAGGCCGCTGCCTAGACGTTTTATCAATCCCGCGCGCAGCATCAGTTTGTGACTAATAAGCTCAGCTTCAGTGGGAGCTTCTTTTAATGTAGAAATAAAAAATTGCGAAACACGCATAATTCCTTCCGTTGCAGTTTACAAATGCTGGTCATTCTACTCTGAAATAATTAGTGATAGTGCGGGTTTGTCAGTTGGAGCTTTGCTTGTGCCGCTCACATAGGATATGCTGAGGGGCTTTTTCTCGGCTTATTTTTTGTTTTGTAGCCCTTTCCATCTGATGGAAAGTATGAAAAAATCCACATACTTGATGGATCAAAATGGGTAATTCACATGATAGACCGTAATGGATATCGCCCGAATGTTGGTATTATCTTGCTGAATTCTAAAAACGAAGTATTTTGGGGTAAACGAATCAAACAAAATTCTTGGCAATTTCCGCAAGGTGGTATCAAATCAGGCGAAAGCCCGGAGCAAGCTATGTATCGGGAATTAACCGAGGAGATCGGTTTGCGCTCTAATCACGTACAAATTGTTGGCCGCACTAAAGATTGGTTACGCTATGAAGTGCCGGAACGCTGGATACGTCGTGAATGGCGTGGGAATTACAAAGGGCAAAAGCAAATTTGGTACTTATTGCGTTTAATTGGACGTGATACTGATGTATCGCTTCGACGCAGTGCGCATCCCGAATTCGATGCATGGCGATGGAATCAATATTGGGTTGAATTGGATTCAGTAGTTGAGTTCAAGCGAAAGGTATATATGCAAGCGTTGACCGAATTAGCGCGACTTCTTAAACTGGATTGCGGCCAGGAGAAAGGATATAACGATAATGGGATAATGCAAGTTAACGATTCAGTCGAAGTTGCTGCTTGTTCAAGTAGTGAAAAATTGATTGGCTAAATCCTAAATATGATTGACGAGATTCATTAAAATATCTGTCTAATTTAATCATTAGTGTAAAAGATTGAATTTTTTTCCTGTAGTATTGTTGGTAGTTCTTGATCAGGCGTAATCGACTGCGCCATTACAGTCGTGTGATATAAGTGATTATAGTTTTAAGGGAGAATATCGATGAAGGTACGTACACTGGTTGCTTCACTGTTATCGATTGGCGCACTTGCCATTTCGATGAATGCTACAGCCAATGAGCCCATTCAACCTATTAAGCCTGCGGTAGTTAAAAATGCAGACATGGTTGAGTTAGGTAAAATGTTGTTTTTCGATCCACGGTTATCTAAGTCTGGCTTTATTTCTTGCAATTCTTGCCATAACTTAAGTATGGGTGGAACGGATAACCTACCGAGTTCAATCGGCCATAAATGGTTCCAAGGTCCGATTAACGCGCCTACTGTATTAAATTCTAGTATGTCCTTGGCACAATTCTGGGATGGACGCGCTAAAGACTTGAAAGAACAGGCAGGCGGGCCAATTGCCAATCCTGGAGAGATGGGTTCAACGCATAAATTAGCGATTGAGGTAATTCAATCGATTCCACAATACCATGGCTTTTTTGAGAAAGCCTTTGGTTCCACAGAAATCAATATTGATCGGGTAACCGAAGCGATCGCTGAGTTTGAAAAAACATTAGTAACGCCTAATTCACGTTTCGATAAATGGTTGAAAGGAGATAAGGCAGCAATTACTCAACAGGAATTAGAAGGTTATGAATCGTTCAAAAGCACCGGTTGTGTAACCTGCCATTTTGGCGAAGCAGTGGGTGGTTCTATGTATCAAAAATTTGGTGTACATAATCCCTACAAAACCACAAGCAAAATTGAAGGTAGAAAAGCCGTTACCGGTAAAGATGAAGATCTAAATGTATTTAAAGTACCTACTTTGCGTAATATTGAATTAACCTATCCGTACTTTCATGATGGCGCTGTAACTTCTTTAGAAGAAGCAGTTGAAACAATGGGTAAAGTACAGCTCAATAAAGAATTGAGTAAAAAAGAGGTGGATAATATCGTGGCATTTTTGAAAACGTTGACCGGTGATCAACCGAATATAAAATTGCCGATTTTGCCGCCTTCAAATAACAATACGCCAAAATCTGCACCATTTTAATGAAGTTTTAGTTTACACGTTCTTAATTTGAGTAAGCTTAGGAAGCATTCAACCAATTGAAGTAGAAATTGAATGCTTCCTTGTTGATGTGAGTGATACAAAGAATTTTACTGATTTAATCAATGAATGATGTTGCATTTATGTTTTTGAAATATTTTTCGAGTTTTGTCCGAATCTCTAGATTTACACAAAAAAATCAAGTAGAGTGGCTATTCCGCTAACCAATAATTAGAATAAGGAATTACCTATGGGTAACAAGGGGCAATTGCTGCAAGATCCGTTTCTCAACATATTAAGGAAAGAACATATTCCTGTGTCGATTTATTTGGTAAACGGTATCAAATTGCAAGGACAAATTGATTCGTTTGATCAATATGTGGTTTTACTGAAAAACTCAGTGACCCAAATGGTATATAAACATGCTATCTCGACCGTAGTACCAGCAAAGGCAGTTTCTCTTCCTATTGAAGTATCTGAATCCCACGAAACATAATACCTGAGTGTCATTCGGTTCAGGTATGCATGATTTAAAAAAAAATCTAACAAACACTGCTATTTTAGTGAGCCTTGATTTCGGTGATGGCGATCACCAAGACCGTTTGTCCGAATTGCATCAACTGGCATTAAGCGCGGATTTGACTATCGTGGGAACTTTGGAAGGTAAGCGTTCTCGGCCTGATGCAACCACTTTTATTGGGTCGGGCAAGGTTGAAGAAATAGCACAATTGGTTTTAGATACTCATGCGGCTATGGTGATTTTTAATCACGATCTTTCTCCCGCGCAGCAGCGCAATTTGTCAGTGCGATTAAAGTGTAACGTGGTGGATCGAACGAGTTTAATCTTGGATATTTTTGCACAACGCGCGAAAAGCTATGAAGGTCGACTTCAAGTGGAATTGGCGCAACTAGAGCATTTGGTGACACGATTGGTTCGCGGTTGGACCCATTTGGAACGGCAAAAAGGGGGGATTGGGCTTCGTGGACCTGGCGAAACACAATTGGAGACTGACCGTCGCTTAATTCGTAAGCGCGTCAAATTGCTGAAAGAAAAATTGTCAACATTACAACGTCAGCGTAATGTGCAACGGCGACAAAGACAGCGCGCAAACGTACTGTCTGTATCAATTGTTGGTTATACCAACGCGGGGAAATCAACACTTTTTAATAAATTGACCTCTGCGCAGACTTATGCCGCTGACCAGCTTTTTGCTACTTTAGATACTACGACTCGAAAATTATACTTGGGTGAAGCGGACTCAATCGTGATTTCGGATACGGTTGGATTCATAAGGGAGTTACCGCATACCTTGGTGGCTGCTTTTCGTGCAACACTGGAAGAGACAGTTCAAGCTGATATATTGTTGCATGTGATTGACGCAAGTTCCGCTAACTGGAATGAACAGGTGGATGAAGTCAACAAAACGCTTAAAGACATAGGCGCGGATGCGATTCCACAAATTCAGATTTTTAACAAAAGTGATTTAATGAATCCGTTGGTTGATTCTGGGGCGAAATATGTGCGTGATGAATATGGTAGAATGGAACGCATTTGTATGAGCGCAAGGACTGGCGATGGATTGGAGCTTTTGAGGCAAGCATTGGCGGAAGCGATTACAGAGCATTCTAAAAAAATGGATGGAAAATCTGCGAGTACAGAAGAAATATTCGACATTCACACTGCAGTGCACTAACTTTTTTGAACGAACACAACAGGGACTAGACTATTATGGGATTAGATGATCCTCAATGGGGAAAGAATAAAGGTGGTTCCAATCCACCAGATTTAGATGAGGTATTGCGAAACGTCAACAAGAAATTGAACAGTTTTTTTGGACAGAGAAAAAATAATAATAAAGACGATGATCCAAATCCTCGTAATTCAGAACCCAGGAATCATGGTGGTGGAAGTGTTTTGTTGATTATAGCGTTGATGGTGGCGGTGTGGCTCGCCAGTGGTTTTTATATCGTTGATGAAGGACATCGAGGCGTGGTGTTGCGTTTTGGTAAATATGTTGATACCACCCCGGCAGGGTTACGCTGGCACTTGCCTTATCCGGTTGAGAAAGTGGAATTAGTAAACGTCAGTCAAGTGCGTACGGTTGAAATTGGTTATCGTAATAATGTCAAGAATAAGGTTTTACGTGAATCACTGATGTTGACGGATGACGAAAATATCATTGATATTCAATTTGCTGTTCAATATATTTTGAATGACCCCGAGGATTTTCTTTTTAAAAATCGTAGTCCTGAAGACGCTGTTTTACAAGCGGCTGAAACGGCTATACGTGAAGTAATTGGCAAAAGTAAAATGGATTATGTTTTGTATGAAGGGCGTGAACAAGTTGCTGCTAACGCAACGCAGCTCATGCAAAAAATATTAGATCGTTATCAAATTGGTATTTCTATCAATAGAGTGACGATGCAAAATGCGCAACCTCCCGAACAAGTTCAGGCGGCGTTTGATGATGCAGTGAAAGCTGGACAAGATAGAGAACGTCAAAAAAATGAAGGGCAAGCTTACGCCAATGATGTGATTCCCCGTGCTGTTGGTAGCGCTGCTCGATTAACGCAAGAATCAGAAGGTTATAAACAACGTGTTATTGCCAGCGCAGAGGGTGACGCGAGTCGGTTTGAGCAACTTCTGACGGAATATAGTAAAGCACCTAAAGTTACAAGAGATCGTCTATATCTGGATATGATGCAGCAAGTATTGTCGACTACCAGTAAAATTGTTGTCGATCAGAAAAATGGCAATAATTTGTTGTATCTTCCATTGGATAAATTAATTGGTAATACTGGGTCGCCGCTTCCTGCTCCTGTCAGTGTGCAATCTGCACCAACACAAGAAATAACCTCAGATCATAATTCGAGAACACGAGATTCATTTCGTAGCCGTGAACGGGAGAGCCGATAAATGAAAAATCTATCATCTAGTCTTTTAGGCATTGTTGTTGCGATAATTTTTCTGGCTAGTTCAGTCATTTATATTGTCGATGAGCGTCAGCAAGCTGTTTTGTTTCAATTAGGGGAAGTTATTGATGTTAAAACTAGCCCTGGGTTATATTTCAAAATACCGATTGCACAAAACGTACTCTATTTTGAAAATCGTATTTTAACGATGGATACCGATGAACCTGAACGTTTTATCACGTCGGAAAAAAAGAACGTTTTGGTGGATTTATTTGTTAAGTGGCGGATTATCGACGTAAAACAATACTATATTAGTGTACGAGGTGATGAAGGCTTAGCGCAGACACGCTTGGCACAAACCATTAATGCCAGTTTGCGTGACGAGTTTGGTAACCGTACTGTCCATGATGTGGTATCAGGAGAGCGCGATAGAATTATGGAAATCATGCGTCAAAAGGCGGATAACGATGCGCGTACCATTGGTATCGAAGTAGTCGATGTTCGCCTGAAACGCGTCGATTTGCCGCAAGAAGTCAGTGAGTCCGTTTACCGCCGTATGGAAGCAGAACGTAAACGTGTTGCTAATGAATTACGCTCAACAGGGGCTGCTGAATCTGAGAAAATTCGTGCGGATGCAGATAAGCAACGGGAAATTGTGTTAGCGGAAGCTTACCGCGATGCACAAAAGAAAATGGGTGAGGGCGATAGTCAAGCTGCATCCATTTATGCTTCCGCATTTCAAAAAGATAGCGAATTTTATGCTTTCTGGAGAAGCATTGATGCTTACAAGCAATCCTTTAAAAATAAAGGTGATGTGATGGTTTTAGAGCCTTCATCGGATTTCTTTAAGTATTTGAAGCAACCCAACATCGCTGAAAAAAATAGTAAATAATCGATAGATGAAATAATAATTAGTGAGTATTCGATCGAAAGATTCTTACCCATTTAAAAGAAAAACGAGATTTCTTAGTAGTTTTATTAAATTCTCAGTTAAATAGTTATTTTTCAAGAGGTTCTGGAATCGTAGTGACAATACTCGATTAGTGCAGAACCTCTTAATTTTTGCTCAAGGGATTTTGCTAATTTAAAAGTAACCATATGGAGTAACATCTTTTGTCATGATTTGGGAAAATTTTCTGGCTGCAATAGCACTAATGTTAATCTTCGAAGGAATGTTGCCTTTCTTATCACCGCGCACATGGCGGGAAGCATTTAGAAAAATGATCGAGATAGAAGATAATCAAATACGTTTTATCGGTCTGACTTCAATGATCATTGGGGTAGTGCTGCTACTGATTATGGGCTAGTTGATTTAAAAATAATAATAAAGAGTAAATAAATCATGCGTAATTGGTTACTTCCAGAATATATTGAAGATATTTTACCGGTTGAAGCGCGCCACATTGAATTGATGCGACGGAAAATTATTGATTTATTATTTTCTCACGGCTATCAACAGGTTATACCGCCTTTGCTGGAATATGTTGAATCCTTATTGTCTGGTAGCGGCAGTGATATGGATTTACGCATATTCAAAGTGATTGATCAGTTGAGTGGACGCATGATGGGTTTTCGTGCCGATATGACGCCACAAGCCGCACGTATTGACGCACATTTGCTGAATTGCGATGGCATCACACGTTTGTGTTACGCAAGTAGCGTTTTGCATGTTGTGCCGTGCAGCATTATGCAAACCCGCGAGCCTTTGCAAATTGGTGCTGAATTGTACGGGCACTCAGGCTTAGAAAGCGATTTGGAAATTCAACAATTGATGTTGCAGTGTTTATCGGCTGTTGATATCAATCGTATTCATCTTGATTTGGGGCATGTTGGCGTATTTCGAGGATTGATTAAACGTAGCGATATATCAAATGAGCTCGAAACCGAGTTGTATGCTATTTTGCAAGCGAAAGATCTGGCTTCATTGAAAGAATTGTCGATCAAATTGAAAAAAAATACTCGCGAAGCATTGCTGCTATTGCCTGAGTTATACGGTGATAAAAAAGTTTTAAAGCTGGCTGCCAAGCGCTTGCCTGATTATCCGGAAGTACATCAAGCGTTAAATGAGCTTGAAACGATTGAGAAAAATCTGAAATCCTCGGTTGATAAAATTGCTTTTGACTTATCAGACTTACGTGGTTATCACTATCACACGGGAATCGTATTTGCAGCTTACACGCATGGCAGTTCGAATGCAGTGGCTATGGGCGGACGATACGATGAAATCGGTAAGGCTTTTGGACGCGCCCGGCCGGCGACGGGTTTTAGTATGGATTTGAGAGCATTAGCGAGATTAAATAAGCCTCAGGAATATCCTAAAGGAATTTGCGCACCATTTGATAAGAAAAACAAAGAATTGAATGAGAAAATTACGGCCTTACGTCAATCAGGTCAAATCGTGATCGTCGATTTACCAGGGCAATCTGAAAAATCCGCAGATTGCGATAGGCAATTGATTTTCAGTAAAGGCAAATGGATCGTTCAAGATATTTAATATTTTACTAAGGAATTAGAGATTTAGGCATGACTAAAAATGTTGTAGTCATTGGTACGCAGTGGGGCGATGAAGGAAAAGGCAAGATCGTTGATTGGTTAACCGATCATGCACAAGGCGTAGTGCGATTTCAAGGAGGGCATAATGCTGGTCATACCTTGGTAATCGATGGCCAAAAAACTGTTTTGCATTTGATTCCTTCGGGAATTTTACGTGACAATGTCATTTGTTATATCGGTAATGGCGTGGTGCTTTCTCCAGAAGCGTTACTGAATGAAATCGATACGTTGGAAAAAAGCGATGTAGATGTAACAAGACGGTTACGCATTAGCAAAGCGTGTCCCTTGATTCTTCCGCATCATATCGCGCTAGATGTCGCGCGCGAAAACGCTCGAGGCACCAGCAAAATCGGTACAACGGGACGCGGAATAGGCCCTGCTTACGAAGACAAAGTGGCGCGTCGAGCGATTCGCTTGCAAGATTTATTTCACCCAGAACGATTTTCCGCCAAATTGGCCGAAGTACTCGATTATCATAATTTTGTATTAAAAAATTATTTTTCGGCTGCAACCATTGATTTTCGCAAGACAGTGGACGAAGCGCTTGCACAAGGCGAAAGAATCCAACCGATGATGGCTGATGTTGCGCAACTATTGTTCAGCGTCCACAAAGCGGGACAGAATTTGTTGTTCGAAGGGGCACAGGGTGCGATGCTGGATATCGATCATGGCACCTATCCGTTTGTAACTTCAAGTAACTGCGTGGCAAGCGCCGCAGGACCAGGCAGTGGTGTTGGGCCGCAAATGTTGCATTACGTGCTCGGTATCACCAAAGCTTACACCACGCGCGTCGGTTCTGGTCCATTTCCGACAGAACTGGATGATGATGTCGGCAAACATTTAGCGACCCGCGGGCATGAATTTGGCTCGACTACCGGTCGTCCTCGGCGTTGCGGTTGGTTTGACGCTGTTGCGATGAAACGTTCGATTCAAATCAATGGCGTGACGGGGCTATGCATCACTAAACTGGATGTTTTGGATGGCGTTGAGAGCATCAATATTGGCGTTGGTTATACATTAAACGATGGTAGCCGTAGCGATGTGCTGCCCATTGGCGCGGATGATTTCGATCATTGCGAACCTATCTATGAAGAAATGCCAGGCTGGAAAGAAAGCACGGCCGGAATCAAAGAATTTGATCGATTACCTAAGGCGGCACAAAATTATCTCAAATTTTTAGAAAAAGTTTGCGAAGTACCGATCGATATGATTTCGACGGGACCTGATCGGGATGAAACCATTTTATTGCGGCATCCGTTTGCATAATGTTTTTCAATGAATTCTCAGCCAACTTTTAAAGTCCAGCTCGTTACTTGGGAAAACGAAGAACCGCATTTACGAAACATACGCACGACAGTTTTTATCATAGAGCAAAACGTTCCTGAAGCGATGGAATGGGATGAGATGGATTCGGTATGTGTCCATGTCTTGGCGCAAGATTGTAAAGGAAATGCTATCGGCACTGCGCGATTATTGCCAGATGGTCATATTGGGCGTATGGCGGTATTGAAATCGTGGCGTAAAAAAGGCGTCGGAAGCGCCATGCTGCAAGTAATACTCAACGAAATGCGTATTCGCAATATGAAACAGGCTGTTTTGCACGCGCAATCATCCGCAGTTGGATTCTACGAAAAATTCGGTTTCTGCAAACAAGGGGACGAATTTATGGAAGCCGGTATTCCACACATCAAGATGGCACGAGCACTACCCTGAACAATAATTAGTGTGACTATTGTTCTGATTTTGTTATTTTATTTCAGATTTTCCCCATTCATTTGCCAACGCATCGGTAGCTTTTTTCCATTGCTCTTGCGCATGATCATAAGCAATTTTGGCTTCATCTGATTTTCGTCGAGCGCCGATCGCCTCCTGTTCCGCAGCAGTAAATTTATCTTTGGCAGCGACAAGCCTATTTTCAGCTGAGATAGCATCTTGTGTTAGATTCTCCGAATTTTTTTTGGCTTGCATCATTGCTTCATAAGCAACACTGGCGTTCTTTTGTAATAATTCGACATTCTGCGCTGCCGCAGTGAGTGAATACACAGTAAATACGATGAAAGCGAGACCGAAAAACCACAGACGTTCAAAATTGACGTAATGTTTGTAATGGGTATGTTTGTTGCGGTTCATGGTTTAAGTTTGACAGGGTGGTATGAATGATTAGTTAGATGAACTCATTTGATATTTAGGTGCAAATTGAGCAAATACTTGCTGGCCCGTGAGTTTGTTAGTTTCGTTCTTTAATTCGTAAAATTCTGGCTTCTCATCAATAAAAATTTCATTGGTAAGTTCAAAGCGGTTGTCCTGAAAAATACCGGCAGGAAGAATATATTCATTGTTTGGCAGAAGATGATAGAACAGATGTGTGCCACACTTTCCGCAGAATCCGCGTTCCGCCCAATTCGATGATTGATAGGTTATAGGATTAGGTCCATGAAATTGAACATTTGTACCGCAATGAACGGCAAACATTGGACCACCGGACCAGCGTCTGCACATTGAACAGTGACAAACACCTACTTCTTTTTGGTCGTCAGTAATAATTTCAATAGAACCACAAAGGCAAGAGCCTTTCATAGAACCTCCTTATGTTCTTTGATGCACTTGTACACAATATTGCATGTACTATAGTAACATGGCGTTTTGGTCATATGATCACTTGCTAGAATATTTCAAGTCCGCAACAAGATCACAAAATGATGATTCAGAAATTCATATTAGCTTTGAGTAGTTTAGGGTTGATGGTATTTATACTGCCTGTTTCTGCAGCAGAATGCCAAGGGTGCCTATGTCCAGGCGATCCTTGCAATTTATGCCCATTACCGGCTATGAAAGATGCGCCTATCAAAGACAATGAACCTGATTTGTGCAAACGAATTCGTCAACAAGTGCCGCCTACTGATGCACAGCCGGGTTCTAACGAGTATTTTCCCAGTTTCGATCGATCGGTTGCGGTATGTGTTAGAGAAGGCGGAGATGTGATTCGCAATCGCAAACAAACGGCGGAGTTTCCTGCCAGAGCTTATTGCAAGCCGCCTACCATTCTCAAGAAAGAATAATAAAAACTGCATGCTTGTCGTCCGTAATATCAAAACGTTTTGAGTGCTGAATAAGCCCTTAAGAGGTTTCTAGATCGAGGGTGATGAGCGATTTCATTTCTTCCAACGGTGGTAGTTCTTCTAATGAACGCAAATTGAGATCATCGAGGAAGCTGCGAGTCGTTGCAAATAAAGCAGGTTTTCCGGGAACGTTGCGCTGACCAACCGTTTCAATCCAACCGCGCGTCGTGAGTGTTTTGAGAATAGTGCTGGATACACCGACTCCACGGATTTCTTCGATGTCGCCACGGGTAACGGGTTGATGGTAAGCGATGATGGCAAGCGTTTCCATCACGGCGCGGGTATAACGAGGTGCTTTTTGTGGGGTAAGACGATCTAGGTAAGGTTGTATTTCGGCGTTTACTTGAAACCGCCACCCACTGGCAACTTGAACGAGTTCGATACTGGAGTTGTTCCATTTTTCGCGAATTTGCGTGAGCAGATTGGTGATCAAAGCAGCATTTAATTCTTGATGGAATAATTTTCGCAATTCTTGCGCGGATAGCGGTTCTTGAGTCGATAGCAGCGCTGCTTCGAGGATGAGCATCGCTTTATGGAGATCGAGATTTTCACCACCATCAGTGGTGTTTTCAATCGGAAATGGATCGGACATAAATCAAATCGAAGGGTTGAGATTGTGTGATTTCTATGACTAAAGCTTTGGCAAGTTCTAGAATCGCCAAGAAAGTTACCACAACTTCAGCAACCGTTGCAGATGGAGTGAATAATTCTTGAAATTCCAATTGCTGGTGTTGCTGCAAATGCCGCATGATTTGGCTCATATAGGCTCGCACTGATAGATTTTCGCGTTTGATCTGATGATGTTGATGAATTCGTGATCGGGATAGGATTGCTTCCCATGCCTGCCGCAGGTCATCCAGGTGAATATTGGGCAGTTGTTCCATTCGCTCATGTGCAATCCATATTTGCACCACGGTAATATCGCGATCAACCTGCGGTAATTCATTCAGTTGCTGCGCGGCTTTTTTGATTTGCTCGTATTCTAATAATCGCTTGACCAATTCCGCGCGTGGATCATGTTCTTCTTCGATGTCGGTTTTTGGCGTGGCGGGTAGCAACATGCGCGATTTGATTTCTATGAGTAGCGCACTCATCAGTAAATATTCAGCGGCCAGTTCTAATTGATCAACAGACATCTTTTCTACATAGAGCATGTATTGCTGCGTCAGCTCTGCCATAGGAATATCGAGAATATTGAGATTGTGCTTGCGGATCAAATACAGCAATAAATCCAGCGGCCCTTGAAAGGTATCCAAAAAAACTTCTAGCGCGTGCGGCGGTATATAAAGATCTTTTGGAATTTCCAGTAAAGGTTCACCGCAGATTTTAGCGATTGGCTCAGAATCATGCGGATATTCAGATAAAGTAGAAGCCGAGGCAGAATGCATGAGGGCTGATTGAAGCTAATGTGCAATGTGGCTCATGGTACTTAGGTATTATAGTTCAGTCCCATGGCTTCCCGAATGTCTCGCATAGTTTCTTCCGCTAATTTATTCGCTTTTTCACAACCATCCGCGATAATGTTACGCACCAAGGTGGGATCTTCTTCGAATTTTTGGATACGTTCATACATTGGTCCTTGTTCAGCCAAGATAGCGGAAATAATGGGCGATTTACAATCTAAGCAGCCAATTTCGGCATTTCGGCACCCATGCTGAACCCATTCTTGCGTTTCATGATTGGAGTAAATCAGATGGAATTGCCAGACCGGACATTTGTCGGGATTGCCAGGGTCACTACGCCGAACTCTCGCGGGGTCGGTTGGCATGGTGCGAATCTTTTTTTCGATGCTGGCGGGATCTTCTCGTAAACTGATCGTGTTGTCGTACGACTTGGACATTTTTTGTCCATCTAAACCCGGCATTTTAGAGGCTTTCGTCAATAATGCTTCGGGTTCCGACAGGATCATTTTGCCACCGCCTTCTAAATAACCGAATAATCTTTCCCGGTCACTCAAGCTAAGGCTTTGTTGTTCATTTAACAGGAATCGGGCTTCTTCTAATGCGTCTTCATTACCTTGTTCTTGATAGAGCGTTCGTAATTCCGAGTAAAGCTTTGATTTTTTTGAACCCAGTTTTTTAATGGCTTGTTCTGCTTTTTCCTCAAAACCGACTTCCTTGCCGTAAATATGATTAAAGCGCCGTGAAATTTCACGCGTAAATTCCAAATGCGGTACTTGATCTTCACCGACGGGAACGAGATTGGCGCGATAAATCAGGATATCTGCACTTTGCAACAGAGGGTAACCTAGGAAACCATAAGTGCTTAAATCTTTGTCGGTCAATTTTTCTTGTTGATCTTTGTATGTTGGTACTCGTTCCAGCCAACCCAGTGGCGTCATCATCGACAGTAACAAATATAATTCCGCGTGCGCCGGTACTTTCGATTGAATAAACAGTGTGGCTTGCGATGGATCAACGCCTGCAGCCAGCCAATCGATCACCATGTCCCAGACATTTTGTTCAATAATTTCAGGAGTATCGTAGTGAGTGGTTAAAGCATGCCAATCCGCTACAAAAAATAGACATTCATATTGTTGCTGCAGATTGATCCAGTTTTTCAAAACACCGTGATAATGCCCAAGATGTAAACTACCTGTAGGGCGCATTCCTGATAAAACGCGGTCAGCAAACATGATGATTCCCTGAATTCTCCATTGTTAAATATATAATCCAAAAATTGATACGATCATTATTTTGAGCCAAATAATAATAGGACCTATGACTGCGCCTAGTAATCCACTGAACATCAAGACTAGCAATATCATAAACCCATAAGGTTCCAAGCGCGAAAATTGATAAGCTAAATTGTGCGGCAGCAAACTAACTGCCATCCTGCCACCATCTAAAGGGGGTAGTGGTAATAAGTTCAATACCATCAACACGATGTTGATTTCGATACCCGCAATGCCCATCAGAACGACTGGTTTAGCAAAACTACTGTCAGGAACCGCGATGGCCAATTTGATGATGAGAGCCCAGAAGATCGCCATGAATAAATTGGCGCTGGGTCCTGCGGCCGCTACCCATAACATATCCCGTTTGGGTTGCCGTAAATTTGAAAAGATAACCGGTACGGGTTTTGCCCAGCCAAATAAAAATCCAGACCCCATGGTAATTTTGCTAATGATGAACAAGGAAAGCGGTACCAAAATGGTTCCAACCGGATCGATATGCCGAATCGGATTCAAACTGATCCTGCCTTCATTGTGCGCGGTAAAATCGCCGAAATGTTTGGCGGCATATCCGTGCGCCGCTTCATGTAAAGTGATGGCAAAAATGACTGGTAAAGCATAAATGGCGATACCTTGAATAATATCATTCATGGTGAATACCAAAAGGTTCGATTGATCCTTTCCCTTGCCTGATCAATTGCGGTATGTCGGTGGTTAAATCAATGACGGTGGTCATTTCAATACCACACGATCCAGCATCCATGACTAATTCAACCTGATGTTGGAGTCGTTCTCGAATTTCTTCTGCGTCATTCAAAGGCCATTCATCTCCGGGTAATATTAATGTTGAACTGAGCAAAGGTTCACCCAATTCCTCGAGTAATGCAAAAACAACTGGATGATCGGGAATGCGCAGTCCAATGGTATTACGTTTTGGGTGTTGCATTCGTCGAGGGACTTCACGCGTTGCTTGCAGGATGAACGTATAGCTTCCTGGCGTAGTTGCTTTCAGCAATCGGTATTGACTGTTATCGACTTTGGCATACGTGGCGATTTCCGCTAAATTACGGCAAATTAATGTGAAATGATGGCGGTCATCCACTTGCCGGATGGTGCGGATACGTGACATCGCATCTTTATCACCCAAATGACAGCCTAATGCATAGCATGAATCGGTCGGATAGACGATCACGCCGCCATCATGCACGATTGAAACAGCTTGTTTAATTAATCGTTGATGAGGCGTAGTGGAATGAATCGAGAAAAATTGCGCCACAGTGACAGTATAGTTGATTGCTAATAAAGAATGAATAAACGAGGATTATGAATTGTTTTGCCAGTTATACCAAATAGGTGTGCATTCTGCTGGAATATTCGGTAGCTGCCCCAAATCATAATAACTTTCGTTTGGTCCATGAAAATCTGAGCCGCAAGATACGGCTAATTGCATTGCTCGCGCATGTTGCGCATAAAAATTAACTTGTTCCAGTGTATGACTTGGAGAAATCACTTCAAGTCCATGACCACCCAATGCGCGGAATTCGTTCAATAAATCTTGCATGACATTCTTGCCTAAATCATATCGCCCAGGATGCGCAATGACGGCTTGGCCACCACTGCCACGGATCCAGTCGATTGCATCACTGAGTTCGGCCCATTGGTGCGGCGTGTATCCCGGTTTTCCTTTGACAAGATATTTTTTAAATACGGATTTAACATCTTTAGCATGGCCTTGCTCAGTGAGGAAGCGCGCAAAATGCGTGCGGCCAATGATACCTTGGTTTCCTACATAAGCATAGGCGCCTTCAAGACTGTCATGGATGCCGATTTTTTTCAGCTCGGCTGCGATCCTTTCTGCTCTCGATAACCGTCCTGCTCGCAGGGTCGCCAAGCCTTCAACCAGTGGGGTATACTTTGGATCTATCGCGAGACCGAGAATGTGCAGTGTACGGCCACGCCAGCTCACCGATATTTCTACGCCGTTGATCAATTCAATGTGATTATCTTTGGCGGCTTTTTGCGCTTCGGCTAATCCTGCAATATCGTCATGATCTGTTAGAGCCAATGTTTCTACGCCACGAAACTTTGCGCGTTCTACCAGTTGAGTGGGTGTTAATACGCCATCTGAAATGCTGGAGTGGCAATGTAAATCAATATTGAGCATCAATCGGGAAATTACATAATGAGGAAGTGCATGATAACAAATAACGGTGTCTAGGAAAAATAATGATTCGAATAATGAAAGAGATAGTATGGATACAACCGAAAAATGATAAGGAATGTAAATGAATCAGCAAACGACAATCTGGGATCATATCACTGCTGCACCGCATCGAAGCCTATTTTTGGTGGGTGCTTTGCAAGGTATTTTTACATTACTTTGGTGGGTTTTTGATCTGAGCGGACGTTATGCGGTTGCTGGACAAGCCATCAATTGGAATGTTGCACCAACGTGGGTTCATGCTTTTCTAATGATTTATGGATTTTTCCCATTCTTTATTTTTGGTTTTTTGTTTACCACATACCCGAATTGGATGAATGGTCCGAAGATAAAACCTCGTGCGTATCTATCGACTTGTTTGTTAATGTTCTGCGGCGTATTACTTTTTTATGCTGGTTTGATAGCTGGCAAGATTGTAAGTGTGGCGGGAGTAGGTTTGATGCTTGCGGGATGGAGTATTGCAATCTATGTGTTATTAAAAGTATTAGTGACGACAGCACCTCAAGATAAACGTCATGCCAAAGTTACCAGTATTGCATTGGTGATGGGTTGGCTTGGCGTTGCGGCGTATCTTTTATGGTTAATGACGGAAACAGCGGTCATGATCGATTTTTCCCGTCATATCGGCATCTGGCTATTTTTAGTACCTATCGTACTTACGGTATCGCATCGTATGATTCCCTTCTTTTCCAGCCGGGTGTTAGAAAATTACGTGATGGTCAGGCCATTTTGGATGTTGTGGCTCATGCTTGCTTGCTGTGTTGTTCACGGGTATTTACAGTTGATCAATATGACGACTTATCTGTGGGTCGCAGATTTTCCTTTGGCGGGATGTGCTTTTTATCTTTCCTATCGCTGGGGATTTTTGCGTAGTTTTCGAGTCAGTTTATTGGCGGTTTTACACATTGCATTTGCTTGGTTTGCGATTTCTATGACGCTGTATGGGTTGCAGAGTTTTATTGCTATGAATAACGGCCAAATAATGTTTGGGTTGGCGCCATTGCATGCATTAGCGATAGGTTTTTTTGCCAGTATGATTTTGGCGATGGCTTCACGCGTTACACTGGGTCACTCGGGGCGCCCTTTGGAATTGGATCGACCGACTTGGTTATTGTTTTTGGGGTTTCAAGCAACGGCGATAATTCGGGTTATTGCTGATGTTTTGCCTTCAGCCGCAGTAATTTTGCCTGTGCTATACGTAGCAGCAGGGCTTGTGTGGTTGGTATGCTTTATTTTATGGTCGATTAAATATGTACCTATTTATTGGCGGCAGCGAGTAGACGGTAAACCCGGTTAGTTGAGTAGCAAAATGAATAAACTTGATGTGATAAGGTTCCAAAATATTTTGCAATTAAGCCTTGATTATAGACAAGCATTGTTTTAATGCGCAGATAACGCTATCCTCATGGATCGTAAAACTTATTGTCGAGAATAGGAGCATCATGACTCAGGATGAACTAAAACGCGCAGTCGCCGCCGCCGCTATACAATATGTTCCAGTAGGATCTATCGTAGGAGTGGGAACTGGCTCTACTGCTAATTTTTTTATTGATGAATTGGCTAAAATCAAACATAAAATTGAAGGTGCTGTGGCCAGTTCAGATGCGACTGCGCAGCGGCTTAAAGGTCATGGAATTGAAGTATTGGATTTGAATAACGTCACGGACATTCCCGTATACGTCGATGGTGCGGATGAAATTACTGAACATTTGCATATGATTAAGGGCGGTGGGGGTGCATTGACACGTGAAAAGATTGTTGCCGCCGTTGCGCAAAAGTTTATTTGCGTTGCTGATCAAAGTAAATTGGTCAATGTGTTAGGTAAGTTTCCACTTCCTATCGAAGTCATACCAATGGCGCGCAGTTATGTCGCGCGTGAAATTGTTTTGCTGGGGGGGCAGCCGGCGTTAAGGCAAGGTTTTACCACGGATAATGGTAATGTCATTTTAGATATTCATGGGATGCAAATGATGAATCCTGTCGAGTTAGAAAGACAGTTGAATCAAATTACTGGTGTGGTAACGAATGGTCTTTTTGCGCTACGACCCGCGAATGTATTGTTACTGGGAACCGATAGTGGTGTAAAAACGATGTCGGTTTGATTGAATAATGATGCTATTCATCTGATATTTATCAGTTTTTATAAGATTTCTTCATCGAGTAAACTGCTATGCCAAATAAAGAACATATTTCCAAACAATTTGATGCAGACTTAGAAGAAGTACGTACACGCGTATTGCAAATGGGTGGTTTTGTTGAGGAACAAATCGAGTGTGCCATTGATGCATTAATTACTGGTAATGAAGACTTGATTAACCAAGTGATTACTCGTGATCATCGAGTCAACGCGATGGAAGTTTCTATTGATGAAATATGTAACCAAATCATTGCGCGCAGGCAGCCTACGGCGAGCGATTTGCGACTCATTATGATGGTCATTAAAACTATTACAGATTTAGAGCGTATTGGTGATGAAGCTGCAAAAATAGCTCGCATGGCAAAACTCATCTATGCGTCGGATCGTATGCATATTCCTCGTTTTAATGAAATCAAGCATGTGGCTAGTATTGCGATGGAAATGCTCCATAAAGCGCTGGACTCATTTGCGCGCCTTGATTTGAATGCTGCTGCACATATCGTACGGCAAGATGAACTTGTTGACGAAGAATTTCGCGCCATTCTTCGTCAATTGATTACTTTTATGATGGAAGATCCGAGAAAAATATCGATCTGTTTGGAAATACTATTTGTCGCTAAAGCGATCGAGCGTATTGGCGATCACGCGAAAAACATGTCGGAATATGTGGTGTACATGGTCAAAGGTAAAGACGTGCGCCACGTAACTGCCGATCAAATTGAACAGGAAATCAAGGAATAGTAATTCCTTGATTGGTTACTTTTTTGGATCAATAGATTTTATCGATTCCAGCAATCGCCCACATCCCCTCCTGCACCTCGAACACCTGTATTGGTTAGTGTCAATGTGCCGCAAGTGTCACCGGCCATTGAGCCGGTTGGTACTGCTTGCAGGGTAAAACTATTGTTGTCGGATGCTGAAAGGCTGATATCGTATTGTTTAGTGCCTGTTCTAGGAGATTGGGCAATTGGTAACGATATAGTGCCATCGTCTCCTGTATTTGCGATACCATCTGCACCGACTGTCTTGTCATATTGATTGTTTTGCGTATACATTTTTTCCATGAATTGTGCATTTTCATGAAGCAATGCTTTGGCCTCTGTTCGGTTAGTCCGTTTGACATGATCTTGATAAGATGGAACCGCAACCGCTGCAATAATGCCTACGATTGCTACGGTGATCATAAGTTCAATTAACGTAAAACCTCGTAAATTTTTTGGGCATTCGTACAATTTCATTTTTTCTAAATCCTATATTTAAAAATTAAATTTATTTTGTCATTGTAATTCGTAATTTTGAATCAACAAATTATTACTGGGAAAATTCTTTCCATGTGATTCTGCCCCGAAGTCCTGCGGCACCTTGTGCTTGCAATGCCCATTCGGGACTTCCGTTTATTGTGTTAATAATTATATAATCTGCATTAGCTGTTGACGCAGTATTAAAAATGCTGGCCACGCCCCCAGGGGAAAAACTAAGTTCGATGCTAGAAGACGAGCCATCATCCAGTGAAAGTACTCTGTTTTTATTAGTATCAAAAGCGGGAAGTGTCAGCATGCCGCCTGTCAAAAAATCAATTAGATTGACAAATCCTCGTCCACCAAAATCGCAAGGTGATGCCGATGGAACTATGGTATTAAAACGGAACAGGCCATCCGTAATCTCTGGGGTTGCAGTGAGCCGCTCGCCGCTAATTGGTAAATCTATGTACCAACCTTTGACAGTACTCGAATAATTCACTTCGTTTTGTGTTGTAGTGCGGTAATCGACTCCTGTTGTCATCGAAGTAATTTGTTGCACCAGCGACGAGGCAGGGATAGTGCCACTGGTACTGTAATCCCAAATACCATACATAGTTTGAGCGTCAGTAGTAGTGGTGTCTGCAGTTTCTAGATATTTCCCAGTGCCAAATAGTACTAACTGTCCTCCTTTGGGATGGAAAGTAATCGCTGGGGGGGAGATAATCGGCTTTGAAGTACCGGATATAAATAAAGGTGCACCGCCCAATGCTACTTTCCAGTTGGAAGTTGATGAGTTACTAACGTCAAACTTCCATAAATTTCCTTTAAGATCACCTGCATATATGGTGTCGATTAAACCATTACCATTGCTATCAAATGCAGCAGGCGTTGAAAGTCCATTACCTGAACCAGTGTGCGCAACCAATTTGACATAGTCAGTGCCTATCGTCCAAGTACCGTCATCACCGCCAGTCACAAATAGCACATACAGTACTGCTTTACCTGCGATACTGTTGTAACCATTTCCCACAACCACGGCCCATTTATTATTTTCCATTTTGACAATTTGCCGAGCTTGACCGGTTAACGGATTGATTCGCGTAAGATTATGACTATAACCCATATCTGCATCATCGCTATCGGTAAACTCCCACAAAAGCAGTTTAGCCGCATTCGCAACAGTAAAAGTAGGGGCGGATTGAGCGGTATCAATTGGATTGGTGACGTCTAGCGCAAAAAAACCTCGGCCACCAGCATTCATACTACCGATTAATATGCTTTTCCAATTGGATGTGGCACTGTCATAAACATCGCCGGCCATCGGCGAGCCATCGACAAAGTAGCGATGATTGGCGTTGTAGTCTTTGTCGGTAAGTCTGCTTAAATTTGCATAAGCAGTCGTTGGTACGTAAGCAATAAGTTCTTTACCAGCATCTGCGGAGGTGCATCCCGGTGTCACGCCAACAATACACGCGTTAAACCCATGCAACATACCGTCATTTGCGCCAACATACACCATGGGTGTTCTGCTTTTGTAGGTAGTACGGAAAGCTGAATAGCCAGGATGATCTACATTAGAATATCCTGCATTCGGTTTGCCGACAAAAATAGGACCAGAATTAACGATATCTCCCAATTTGGTAATTGGGCGTGTGCGAAATTGATTGATTGTAGTAGTGCTAGCGCAAGTGAAAGTTCCACCGCCTTCATTTGTTCCATCACCACGTAAATAAGCCACTCTTTCTGCACCACAGTTGTCCACAGTTCCTGCTACGTTTTTATCTAAAAGAGTTTTTTGAGTAGTTGTTAAATTCGTGTATTGAAAAGATACGCCATCACTGCTGCCTTTGGTAATGATAACCCGAGAGTTAGGGGTAATTGTTCCTGAAGCGAGTGAGACTAATCCTGCATCCCAATCTGGCGTACCAAATCCAGCAGCAGTGAATGGCACTGATACTAATTGACCGCTCCAATCGCCGCTATTAAATTTTGCCTGATAAACGCGTTCGTTAGTCGTTAGTGAACTTGAGTTAGTCGCAACCGCTGAAGCGGCTCCTGTTCGTGCAACAATAGTAGATAAAGCATTTGATAACGCATTGGAGAACTCATTAGGATTCGCGGCACTAAAAAAATTGCCACGACTATTTACGGCAGCATGCCATAAGTCATCAATTTTTCCTTGATCGCTTGCTGTTGGATCGGGCCATGAATCTGAGCCTGTGGGTAATGTCGTAAGAGATCCACTAACACCTAAACCTACCGTGAAATTCACCATATGCTGCCAGAAGGCAGGATCGTGTGGGTTAGTTGGCACCTTATTTTGCATGTCTGTGCGCAAATCGTTTTTCCAGTATTTCATCGCAACGTCAGCGAGTGTATCACTGTAGGCATCCGAATATGGAAGGGCTGGTGAATAAGAATATGATGCAGGTACTGCCGGAGAAGAGTGATTCGTAATAGTTGAACCGGATTGATTGTCTTCATTATCTATTCCAGAAATACTACCAGCTGACCAATAACCATCGGTCATTAGGATATTAAAGTTTTGTCGGCATTCATGTTGTGTGCCGCCTGTAGAGCCTGGAGTTTGTCCCCACGGACCCTTGTCATCTGTTCTTTTAAAATAGTCACCTACTGCGATGACTGCTTCTCGAAGTGGAGTACCTGCAGCAGGAATAGTGTGGCCATAAAGTTCGGTAAAAAAATTGGTTCGATCAGTTCCGGTAAATTGCCTTACACCACTTTTAACAACAGTTGTGGCGACGCCGTCAATAGTCGTTGAACTTTTGTTGATAGCCGAAAAGCCAACGCGCATGGTATTTCCTTGCGTTGAAAATGCTCTGCCGATACCTGCACGTGCCAGTAGAATCCGTGAGCGATAGTAGGTATACCAGTTGGCAAAATTCTGTATTTCTTCATTGTAGGTACAGGTAGTGTGAGCAGCGCAATCGGTTCGATCAGGCCCACCCTCATAAGATGTGGTGCTAGATTTTATTTCTACTTGTGTATAACTACTCGCTAAACTGATGTCTCCACCGTTATGTTTAAAATACACAGCAGGATAAAAAGTTTTTGATGAGCTGCCTGATCGTGATCCATCATTTTTCAGCCAACTCGAAGTTTGGGTGTTATTAACAGTTAGGTTTCTACAACCAGCGGTAGTATTTTTAGGATTGTGTGGTGCGCAAGTAGGGTCTGCATTATTCATTAGTGTTCCATTACCATTACTCCAAGGTAAATATCTTACGGCAGGATCGTAATAAATCTTGTTGACAGCACTTGATCGTAAAGAAGCGGTATATTTGTTTGTAGGATCGAAATCAATCGAATAGTTACTGTAATCACTACCACCATAAATGCTGGATGCTCGTGGAAACATAAAATAAATGCTTTGTCGAATAAGATTCTCAGGCATGATCTCAAAATGCATTGAACCAGAATCGTCTAATGTAAACATGACATTTGGAGAAATATTGCCACCCAAAAAAAGTGGTCCATTTGACAGTGGAGGTTGCTGGGCTTGAACAAGACAACTCATTGTATAAAAGAATAAGCCGACGCCATAGGTTATTATTTTCATGATTTACGCTTCCTTCAGGTTTCTATTAATTATTAATTTATGGTCGGAAAGTTTCTTGCAACCAAACAACAGTTCCGTCTTTTGCACCTTCTGCGCGAACAGTGATACGGTAGTAATAACGCAAGAAATTCCCGGATGCGGTTTTCTGCATGCCTTCGATCAGATAAGTTGGAGGTCTGATGAGCCCTTTGGGTAACTCAGGTGCGGTATAAGAGACCCCATCAATTTTAAAGACATTATCTTTTATATAACTGATCGGGCATGTTGGCGAACAAAGCGTTTTCCAAGCCGGTGTAGTGGGTTCGGTATTGGCCCCGTAATAGCATAATCCATCGGTACAGCTCGTATCAAAGTCGGTGATGCCCTCGATCGATTTTGGCGTGTTAGTGGTATCGTCATTGTCGCGAATATGGTGTTCGGCGTAACGCAACGCCATTTCACCCGCTTGCATGGCGAGCATGCGGTCGCGCATGTTGCCTGACATGCGTTCTTCTATCGTAGCCATCTTCATCGCAGTAATGCCAAGTAAGGATAAAGCCAGTAAAAAAATCAAGCCCGTAACAAAAACTGCGCCGGATTGATTTGCTTTTAGAGATATCTTTTCGTTCATAATGATCTGTGAATGCGGTTGCGTAAGTTAAAGGTCGCTGTAAAAGCTTTTCTTAGACGTCTATCTGCTGGAATGGCAACGGAATTTCCATTGCAATCCAGATAATTTCCAGCGGAAGCGATGTTGGTTTTTTCAGATCTAGCTAATACGCATACGCGAGCAGTAATCACTTGATCCCAGTTAGCTGGCAATTCCACATATTGATTGACGAATTGAAGAGAATCGGTGCTGATTCCATACACGATTTGTAAATCTTCAATATTACTCAGTAAGGGACTACCAGTTGTTGGTACTCCGGGAGTAACTGCGATGATGCCATTGCATTGCAATTCAGCATTTGTTGTATCAATATTAAAGTGATTCTGAATTATTTTTCCTGTTATATCTACAGCAGTGGTTTCGCAATCACTGTCACCAATTGCGCCTTCAAATTGCAAAGTAATCGTATCCGGGGCGTTGGAGCTGCCATTCACTCCACTGATAGGTGTTCCTTCAAACTCAACTTTAAATCCAGAAAAAGGAATCTCTACGTGACCGGCTTGTTTGATACTTCGTCCAATAGTTTCTAGTGCGAAACGACCAGTCTCTTGCAATCGTGCAAGATTTTCTTGCTCACTGAAAGTTTGCCGACTGCTAACGAATACCGTTCCAATCACTAATAACAGAACGAGTCCAATCGTCATGGCAATCATCAATTCAACTAAAGTAAATCCTCGCTGCATATTGGCTCCGTTAAAGAAATTCATTGCTGGGAATGCCTGGTAAAATAGTTGAAATCATTTTTATGGCGTAAATCTTGTGTAAAAGCACCGAGTTTTACTCGGTGTTTTACTAGGGCAATTAGAGGACGTGTCGTCATCACTACTCATTTCTTTTTCTGTCCACATCAAGTTAATTTCAAAACCAGTTGCAAGACTTCCTGTAACAGTTCCCCTTCCGTCAGGAAAAAGAATGGAGTTAGCTGTGTTCCACTGTGCATGGTCGTAAACAGCAATTTGAGTTTCAGTACACGTAGCTGTTTTGCAGTCTGGAATATTGCCTGGAATACTGGCTGATAAAGAATCATATGAACCGGCTAATACACCAGCTAAGTTGGCACGCATTCGATCCGCGATATCTTCGGTTTGCTTGCTCGCAATCGAGCGATAATGAGCTACATTATTGCCTCTAGCACCGGAAACAATTAACGCCGCCATACCCAACAAACCAAAAGAGACAACTAAAATGGTTATGAGTACTTCTAATAAGCTAAAACCTTTGCAAGCGTTTCTTTTTAGTAAATGATATTTATGCTTTATGAACATGATCCAGTACCTGTTTCAGTGCGAAAACGTCCTTGATTACTTAATATGATAGATTTTGAATAATTTGAACCACGCGCATCACATATTGAAAAGGTTGCAGCAGAACCTGGTGAGAAACCGTCTTGCCGAAAAGTTACCGTGTTTGTAGTGGTTTTAAGGGTATTGCCACCAGTAAAAGCAGGGGTGACTTGTAGAATTTGCTCTTCAGCGTCGACAGACTTATTGCTATTGTTGTCGACAAAAATAATCCAACCGTTCGACCAAGTTGTGCTCGCTATACAGCTTGTACCGTTGGTGCTGGGGCAAATTGTTGTTCGAATATTACGTTTAATCGCTTCACTTTTTGCTAACGCCAATGCAGAATAAAAGCTGTTACTTTGTGTGATCATCAAGCTGTCCTGAACAAATGAACGATAACTTGGAACAGCTACGGATAATAGAATGCTTGCCACACTTAATGTGATCATTAATTCAATGAGTGTAAAGCCGAGGTTTATGGATTTTTTTAAGTTGATTTTCATTCTGAAATCTTATAAGTAATTTTTTGATCTTTAAATTGATGAGATCCAATAAGGGTTTTCAGAGTTAACGGCTTAAACTTTTCAAACTTTAGTAATTCGAGGTTTCATTAAAATGATACAAATTTTTATTTCAGAATAATTTCGAGTGAATTTAAGATGAAATGGGGAATTTTTAGCTATTTTCTGCAAGTGAACTGAGAAAAGTCACTTTTAACCGCGGATTTTCGATCAACATGACGCAATGTCTCTATAGTTGAGACATCAATTTGCGGTCTGCGAAGAGTTTGAAGGAGCCTTTAAGTGTATACAACCTTAGAAACGCTTATATTTTTTTGAATAAAAACATTCGTTTTGTGATAGGGCTGTGATATAAAATGCTGCAACTATTTCAGTAGTTACAATCATAATTTTTATTACCTTGAATTGAAAACCAAACAAATCGAACCGACTCAGTTGCCCAATTTTCTGAAATTGAGTGTATTGATTCTAATTTTGACGTTATTGATTGGTTGCATATCGCCAATCGCGTTAAATCGTGCAGTTTTGGCATATGACGATGCGGTAACGGATACGATTTCGCAGCAATTGTTGATTAATATCGTTCGCGCACATCATCATCAACCTATTCATTTTACGGGTGTCTCCAATATTGCGGCGACTTTCACCTTTCATGCTAATGCGGGTGCCACGCCGGCTTTGGGAGGTTTGGCGGGTACTTCGTTGATGCCTATTTTTGGAGGAGGGGTTGCTGAAAGTCCAACCATTAGCATTGTTCCGATCGAAGGAGAAGATTTTACTAAGCGCTTATTAACTCCATTTTCGCAAAGTAAACTGACTTTATTGTTGCGTCAGCGCTACGACGTTGATTTGCTGCTGCGCATGATGGCACAAGAAGTCCGCTTACAAGAGCAAGCGAAATATGGCATATATCGCAATAAACCTTCTGATACTGAAAGTTATAAGATGTTTCGCCGGATTGTTTTACACCTTTCAGCGATTCAAGATGCGAATGAATTGCACGCAGAACCTCTGCCCTTAATTCATAGTTGGACTATTCCTGCAAGCGCATTTGCGAAAGAAGGATTTTCTGCGTTGCAAAAGGAATACGAAATTGAGTATCGCGCCAAAGACAATACTTATAAGCTAAGCACGCACACTGCAGGCCCTATTTTAATCACTAACTACGACCCTAGCTTGCTATCCGCGCAAGAAAAGGAAGAGCTTCATCAAATAGTCGAAGATTGGGATTTCAATGATATCGCTTTTGATATCCGTTCAGGTTATTTCGGCGGTGAGTGGCCGATGCGAGGAAGCTTCAGATTAAGAAGCTTTCACTCAATTTTGGATTTTCTCGGCAAAGCATTGGGCAATGAGCTGGGATATCACGTTGATAAAGATTCTCGGACGCCACCCATATTGGGGGATGAAAATCCTGATTTAACGATGGCGATGATGGTTTCGAATTCAGCACCAAGCGATGCTGATATTTCTGTGCGTTGGAATGACCGATACTATGCGGTTGATACCCGTAGCCAATATGCCCGTTGGAATAGAGACGCATTTCAATTGTTATTTTTGTTATTTCAAATGACCGTCACAGATATTCCACGGGTTGGTGTGCCCAGTATCACCATTGCGAAATAATATGCGAGCGGTTTTTCTGGACTTCGGTTCTGTCAGTCGCAATGATCTGGATTGCACGTTATTAGAACAAGCGATCTCACCTTGGCGCTACCATCACAATTCCTTGGAGCAGGAAGTATCGCAAAGAATTCGCGAAGCCGACGTGATCGTCAGCAACAAGATATTGATTAATCGGGAGTCGATTGAAGCGGCACAGTGTTTGAAGCTCATTTGTGTAGCGGCAACCGGATATAACAATGTGGATTTGGCGGCTGCGGCTGAGCGCAATATTGCAGTGTGTAATGTGCGTAACTATGCGACGCCTTCTGTGGTTCAGCATGTTTTTCTGTTGATGTTGAGTTTGTCGCGCCACTTTATCGATTATCAGCAGCTCGTAAAACGGGGCGGTTGGCAATCGAGTCAATTTTTTTGCCCAATGGATTTTCCTATTAACGAGCTATCCGGTAAAACATTAGGTATTATTGGCTATGGTGTTTTGGGCAGAGCCGTGGCGCAAGTGGCTCAAGCGTTCGGAATGAATGTTTTGATTGCGGAGCATAAACATACAGCGCCACGACCAGACAGAGTTGAATTTGACACGGTCATTCGTCAAGCCGATTTTATTACATTGCATTGCCCGCTATCGGCAGAAACACATCATCTGATTGGGCAACGTGAATTGGCATTGATGAAATCATCTGCCTATTTGATTAATACCGCACGTGGTGGCTTGGTTAACGAAGCCGATTTGCTCGATAGTTTGACTTCTGAACAGATCGCTGGTGCAGCGATTGATGTGGTGCAACAAGAACCACCCACGCAAGATAGCCTGATTTTACAATCGCACCTTAACAATTTGATTATTACCCCGCATATTGCTTGGGCTAGTCTTGAATCTCGGCAGCGTTTGCTCAACCGATTGGCAGAAAATATACGAAATTTCCTACAGCACAAACCATTCAATCAAATCGTCGATGTATTGGATGAATCCCGTGATAGGCAGGGGATCTAATGGAGTTTAAGTCATGCAACAGTGGATTTATCTATCCATCGCCATCATCAGCGAAGTGATCGCGACTTCCTGCTTAAAAGCTTCGGAAGGTTTTACCCGTTTCTGGCCTTCGATTGTCGTAGTTATTGGTTATCTATTAGCTTTTTATTTATTGTCCTTAACGCTTAAAACCATTCCTGTCGGTATTGCCTATGCGGTTTGGTCAGGTATCGGTATCGTGTTAATCGCTCTGGTGGGTTGGTTATTTTTGGAGCAAACGCTGGATACACCCGCCATCATTGGACTTACACTGATCATCATGGGTGTGATCGTTATCAATGTTTTTTCTAAAACAATCTCGCATTAAACATGAATAAAGCGTTTATCAAAGAAAGTGAAGAGGATGACGAACTCGATGGTTCGCCACAATTACCACAGGGAGTAAAGAATTATATTACCCCATCTGGGCATAAACAATTGGTCGATGAATTCGATCAGTTATGGAAAGTAGAACGTCCGGAATTAGTAAAAACCATATCTTGGGCAGCATCGAACGGCGATCGCTCGGAAAATGGCGATTATATTTACGGGAAAAAACGTTTGCGTGAAATCGATCGTCGACTACGATTCTTGTCCAAACGATTAGAAAATGCCGAAGTAGTTGACCCCGCACAGCGCAGCGATTGTGACCAAGTGTTTTTTGGCGCCACAGTTACCATCAGCAATGAACAAGGTGAAGAACATACTTACAGCATCGTCGGTTTAGATGAAATAGATCCTGCTCGTGGTCGTATCAGTTGGATTTCTCCACTGGCCAAAGCATTGCTCAAAGCTCGCGAGGGCGATGTGGTAAAACTGCATACGCCTAAAGGCGTTGAAGATTTAGAGATCGTTGAAATTCGCTATGAAGCGCTTTAATTGATCGGGTTGTCGGAAAACTGTCAGGAAATGAAACGATTTTAAGTATTGGTGTATAGCTATCTTTTGAGTCAAAGTCGGCCATAAAAACTCTGTTTGATTTGAAGTCAATCAAGGCAACCGAATAATCAGTTTTTAGATTTCTAATGAAAAATTCGGATTAAAACTCACCATGCACTCTTACTCCAAACACATTTACCGGGCCACGATCTGCATTGAAGCCAGGATTGCTAATATGCTGATAATCCGCGGATACCCATAATGAACTGAGTAAGCTGAGGCTATAAAAAACATTCACCACATGCTCAGGTTGTGCACGAATCCTTCCGTCACCGATAAATCCATCAATACCGCCCATATTCAAATACTTGGCATGCACGTTTGAAATCCAGCCTGCGGCAAATCCGATTCCTGCCATATCTCTTTTTCGCCCCCACCGAGATCCTTGAGCTAATGCACCCAATGAGATCGATCTATCTGTTGAAGTGTAGGAATATACTTCTGTTTTACCGTCGCTATACATCCCTCGAAAAAATAAGCCAATATCGTCCATCACTTGCTGTTCAAGGTTAATGCCTATGCCCATTTTGTCATTGGGCTTGCGCGCCCAGCATAAATCTGGAGCACCTGCATTGCCTGATCCGTAATTGAACCCTGTACAAGTTGTAGCGTTCTGATTAGGATTAAGTTCAAAAGCGGCGATAGCATCATTAAATTTGCCCATGTTTTCATGGTTTCTATAAGCTAAGATCCTTACCGCACCGGGTTGTCCATACAGAGAATGCTTATGTTCCAGTTCGATTTGCTGTCCATAGTAAGTAAATATCCGCGAGTCAATCGGCAGTTGATTGGGATTGGTAGGAGTTGCTACGTGGCTGAAACGTATTGCCCAATCATCATGGAGATATTCGCCGGAGAAACCATAAGTATATCCTCTCGCATCTGAGGCAAAATCAAAGGCAGCATAAGTCATAAAGCCCATGTTAAAAAATTGTCGGCGCAGATCACCGGAGTATGAATTTTTGTCGAATAAATCGAGAACGCTAAATTTGCCAATCCTGATCACGAGGCGTCTGCTGTCCACGGCCGTGCCGAGCTGTAACGGATCAGAGTCAAGCTGTATGCGTTTTCCGCCAAATCCAAAAACTTGCTTGAAAAATACTCGAGATGTGAAATAGATGGGGGTTTCAGAACCGCCTTTTTGCAACTCAAAGTTTTGTATCGCGCCGCCAAAACCTTTTAAATCGGATAAAGCACGTGTAGAAATCAAATCCGGCGAGAAATAAATTTCTCCGCCATTCCATACCTTGAGCCCAAAATACAATGTGCCGGTGCCGCTAAAGCTTCTTTCGCTGTCCGGCAGTAGGGAATTGGGCGTTCCATTCAAGTTCGTATAAGCGGCCGGAAAAGCATTTTTCCAACTGGAAATATAGGTAAATTGACCATAAGCATTCCAGCGTTCATTCTTTAAATCATGAAGCCCCTTTTTCGACAGTAGATTCATAAAATCAAATGCATCTGAAGCGCGTGGGTCAGGCTCGGTAACCGATGCTTGAGCAGTTAAAACTAGAAATAACAGAGAATAAAGAAGGAGTAATTTTAAAAACAATGTATTAACAATTCAGTAACAAATCCTCATACATTCTCTATTAACTCTGTTACAAGAAGATTAAAAATGGGATGCAAATGCTTCCCTTTATTTAGCTTTTTTATAAAACCTTGGATTTCCGAGAAAATTAGCCTACCTCAATCTTTTTTCGAGAAGAAAGTGATAGCTACTCGTTGTGCTTCAGCATTTCTCGGGCGTGTTGACGCGTTGCTTCGGTAATTTTTATGCCGCCCAACATGCGGGCGATTTCTTCGATGCGATCGTGTGAATTGAGGACTTTGATGTGGCTGAGAACCTGCGGTTTTCCTGCGTCTGAAGTGGAGGTTATTTTATTGACTTGCCATTGTTGATCGCCCGCGGCGGCAACTTGCGGTAAGTGGGTGATACATAAAACTTGGCATTCCTTTCCCAATTTTTTTAGCAAATTACCAACGATCTCAGCGACCTTCCCACCGATACCGACATCCACTTCATCGAAAATTAAAGTAGGAACATGAATGGCTTTGCTGGCAATGACTTGTAACGCTAAGCTGATGCGCGATAGTTCACCGCCTGACACGGTTTTACTCAATGGTTGCAGCGGTAAGCCTTCATGTGCGGCGATTTGAAATTCGATCTGCTCTAAACCGGTTGCGTTGCTTTGTGCCAAGGGGGTTAGCTCTACTGCAAATTGTCCTCCATTCATGGCAAGGGTTTGCATGGCTGTTGTCACGTTGAGTGATAACGATTTGGCGGCTTTGATGCGAGCGACACTGAGTTTTTCGGCTCGTTGTAGGTAAGCGGTTTGTGCTTCGATTTCCAACGTTTTTAATTGTTCACTATTTGATTCGGCATTAAGTGTTTGAAGCTTATTTTCAAGCGAAATTTGTAATTCAGGAAGCTGTTCAGGCGCGATACGAAATTTGCGCGCTATGCTGTGAATCGCCGACAATCGTTGTTCGGCATCTTGCAGTCGTTGTGGATCAAGATCCAACGATTGACGATAATCACGCAATGCATAAATGCTTTCTTGCAACTGAATAGCGGTGGAATCGAGTAAATCAACGATTTCTTTCAGTTGTGGGTCATATTCGAGCTGTTGTTGCAGTTGGTTATGCACAGAATGAATTTGCGATAAGGCAGCCTGTTCGTTTTCTGAGAGTAATTCGATACTATTTTCTGCGGTTGATAGCAAAGAAGCGACATGAGACAGTCGAGCATGATCGGTTTGTAAGGCATGCCATTCGTCAATCGTGAGATTTAATGCCGATACTTCTTGTAATTGCCATTCTAATTGTTCGCGTTTGCTCTGAGAATCTGCGCAAGATTGTTCTGCTGCGATGCGCTGTTGCATGAGCGCTTGCCAATTTTGGTATGCGCTACGGACATTTTCTGATAAATCTTCGCATTGCGCATAAGCATCTAGCAATTCGCGTTGTGCATCACGTTGTAACAAAGATTGATGTGCGTGCTGGCCGTGGATGACGACTAACAAGCTGCCAGCCGTGCGCAATTGTTGCAGAGTTGCGTTGTGTCCATTGATATAGCTTCGCGACCGTCCATTGGATTCAATAATGCGGCGCATGAGGCAGACACCAGGATCGCCTTGTAAATCATGGTCATTTAGCCAATCAATTAAGATCTGCTGCGAATGAATTTCAAAGGTTGCATTGATTTCAGCACGCTCACAACCTGGGCGTATTTGTTGTGTATCACCACGCTCGCCCAAGGCGAGCATGAGTGCATCCAGTAGAATAGACTTTCCAGCGCCCGTTTCTCCCGTTAATACGGTGAATCCAGGTAAAAAATCCAATTCAATGTGATCAACGATAACAAAGTTGCGGATGCTAAGGTGTTTGAGCATACAATTGCGGGTGACAATCAATTAAGGAAACTCGCTCCAACCGAGCTTTTCTCTTAGCATGCGATAATAGCTATGATTAACTGGGTGCAACAATCGCACGGTTTGCGGGTGGCGTTTGATCATGATGTGATCGGTTTGTTCTAAATCAAAATAAGCGTGACTATCGCAATTGATGCCCACATTGACGGAACTGCGCATATTAATTTCAATATTTGCTTCGGCGCCAATCACGATAGGGCGGTTACTCAAAGTGTGTGGGCATACTGGAACCAACGTGATGAGATTCAGGCTAGGGAACAGAATAGGACCGCCTGCCGATAAGGCATAGGCCGTGGAACCTGTTGGTGTAGCGATAATCAATCCGTCGGAACGTAAGGTATTCATGTATTCGCCGTTGATTCTGACCTCAAACTCTATCATGCCGCTGCTGACGCCACGATGCAGCACAACATCGTTGAAGGCGAGATTATTGAATCGACAAGTTCCTGCTCGTGAAACTTCGGCAGATAACAAAATGCGTTCTTCCGTATCATAATGACCCGACAATATTTCTTCTAAAGATGCAAGCATATTGTCTAAGGATAAGTCAGTCAGAAACCCTAGCCTGCCCTGATTGATACCGATTAAAGGCACGTCATACGATACCAGCATGCGCGCGATATTTAGCATGGTGCCATCGCCGCCTATGACTATGGCGAGATCCGCCTGCTGCGCAATTTTTTCAAGCGATGACGTTTGGTAAGTTTGGGCAATTTTCTCCGAAGCACTAAATTCATCCACCAGAACTTGATTTCCTCTGGTAGTCAAATAGTCAGCTAGTTTTAACAGCGGAACAGTGATCTCGGCATTTTTGAATTTTCCGATTAACGCAATGGTTTCAAATGTGCGAGTCATGGATCGATTGTGGTAATGGTAAAAAACTTATATTCATGTTGAGTGGATTTTTTAATGTCATTTAACGTTTAAATTTATCTTTTACGCTATCAGAATTCCCCAGTTGTTTTCTGGAAAGTAATACCTATATTTATTCTTCAGACAAAGTGAGGGTTTTGTTTTTAAAAGTCTAACATAGAAAAATTAAAAGCCTATATTGATCGGTGACATCGCAGTAATAAATGAAGCTTGTTGGTGTAAAATAAACCTATGCTAAATGAACGCGCACAAATACTTCTCAAAACATTGATCGAACGCTATATCCACGAGGGTCAGCCAGTGGGTTCCCGCGTTTTATCGAAGTTTTCCGGTTTAGATTTAAGCCCTGCAACGATTCGCAATGTGATGTCGGATTTGGAAGAAATGGGCTTGGTTGCTAGTCCGCATACGTCGGCTGGTCGTGTACCAACGGCCCAAGGGTATCGGTTTTTTATTGATACGCTATTAGTTGTGCAGACGTTGAACAAAACTGAGTTAAGCCATATGGAAAGTCATTTGCACCCGGATAATCCTTCGCGTCTCATTAATGTTGCTTCGCATTTGTTGTCAGAACTGACACGATTCGCAGGTTTAGTGATAACGCCTAAACATAAGGGTGCGGTGTTTCGCTATATCGAATTCATGGCGCTTTCCGAGAAGCGGATTTTGTTGATTATCGTGACGCCGGAAGGCGATGTGCAAAATAAAATTATTTTCACGCAAACTCCTTATACTCAAGCGGATTTGATCGAAGCGGGAAATTTTATTAATCAGCATTATGCCGGTTGTGCGTTGGACGAAATCCACCGTCGCTTGAATGTTGAACTAAAAGAATTGCGTGGAGAGTTGATTAGTTTAATGAGCGCGGCAATTGAGGTGAGTGGCAGTGCGGCGAATGAAAATAGCGAAGCTGTTGTGGTTGCCGGTGAGCGAAATTTGTTGCAGGTTAATGATTTAACTGAAAATCTATTGGGCTTGAAGAAGCTATTCGAACTGTTCGAACGTAAAACAAAATTGTTGCAATTGCTTGAGTTAAGTCGCAAGGCACATGGCGTGAAAGTATTTATTGGCGGAGAATCGGATGTTGCTTCGTTAGAAGAATTTAGCGTTATCGCTGCACCCTATGAAATAGACGGTGAAATCGTCGGAACAGTCGGAGTGATAGGACCAAGACGCATGGCTTATGAACGTGTGATTCCGATCGTGGATATTACTGCTAAGCTACTTTCCAGCGGACTATCACAGCATTAAATTTTTTTGTTTCAAAGCATTCTTAGTTCCGATAAGCGGCTCTGTAGCATTCAGAATGACTTCTTTTTATGATGACTCTATAAGCTCTATCTCTATTTATGGCCTCAAAATCAATTTATCATCACGGAAATTCCACGCGTACTGGTGTTTTATTAATTAATCTTGGAACACCCAATGCACCAACGGCTGAAGCTTTACGGCCGTACTTAAAAGAGTTTCTCAGTAACCCGCGCGTAATCGAGGTGCCCAGGATCATTTGGTGGCCTATTTTGTATGGTTTTATTCTGCCGTTTAGGCCTAAACAGTCCGCTGAAAAATACGCCAAAATCTGGTTGCCAGAAGGTTCTCCGTTAAAAGTGCATACTGAACGGCAAACTAAGCTGTTACGCGAAGCACTGCAATCAAGATGTGGGAGTGAAACGATAGTTGAATATGCGATGAATATTGGCGAACCATCGATTGCGGCGGTTTTGGAAAAAATGCAGCAGCAGGGGTGCGACCGCATTCTGGTATTACCTTTATTTCCGCAATATGCTGCAAGCAGCACGGCTGCGGCAATGGATGGCGTATTTACGGTGTTATCGCGGATGCGTAATCAGCCAGCGATTCGTACAGTCAAACAGTATCATGATGATCCAGGCTATATTGCTGCATTGGCACAGAATGTTCGCGATTATTGGGAAATCTATGAAAGACCAGAAAAACTCATCATCAGCTTCCATGGTACACCGCGTGCCAATTTAGACAAGGGCGACCCTTATCACTGTTTTTGTCAGAAAACAGGGCGGTTGCTGGCAGAAGCGCTGGAATTATCTAGCGATCAATATCAAATATGTTTTCAATCGCGCTTTGGCAAAGCGCAATGGTTGACGCCCTATACGGCCGATACTTTAATCGAACTTGGTAAGCAAAAAATGAAGCGGGTCGATGTGGTGTGCCCAGGATTTGTTTCAGATTGTTTGGAGACATTGGAAGAAATCGCTATTGAAGTTAAAGACTTATTTCTTCAAGCAGGTGGTCAAGAATATCACTACATTCCTTGCCTAAATGAAAGGACTGACTGGATTCAGGCACTGGCTGATATTGCTTACCAAAACTTACAGGGTTGGAATGCTACTGAAGCATCGCAGGAATCATTGGAGTTGTCGAGAAAACGAGCGCTGCAACTGGGGGCAACGAATTAGAATTGTCAGTTTTGCGAAATGATTTCTAACAGCTATTTTATGATCATGAGTTTTTGTTTTCTATCCAAGTTTGCCGGATCGCGCGCGCTTGATAAAAAATTTGCTCTAATTCGTCTTGATCTTTTTCCTCGATTAATTGTTGCACGGCCTTGAGTTCGGTTTGATAGGCGTCGATTTGCTTGAGTAATTCGTCTCGATTTGCCAAGCAGATGTCACGCCACATTTCTGGAGAACTGCCCGCAATTCGCGTGAAATCTCGAAAACCGCTACCGGCAAAACGCAGCAGGCTTTCAGAATTTCCGGTGCTATGATGTAAATAACGCATCATGGTAAATGCCAGAATGTGGGGTAGATGACTGGTGATGGCAAGAATTTGATCATGTTCATCCGCCGGCATAATGGAAACCTTTGCGCCACATGCTTGCCATAGTTGCGTAACAGTTTCGATTGCATGCGAGCGAGTTTGTTCAAGCGGCGTAAGAACCACGTGCTTGCCCTGATATAAATCCACTTGTGCCGCGGCAACGCCGCTGTTTTCGGTACCTGCGATCGGATGACCTGGAACAAAATTTGCGATATGTTCAGACTTGAGGTGTTTGATAGCCGCTGCAATCACATCTTGCTTGGTGCTTCCGGCATCGGTGACGATCGTGTGTGATGATAAATGAGGTGCAATGTTCGTCAAGATCAATTCGGTTTGTCCAACCGGCATGGCAAGAAACACTAAATCAGCATCGTTGAGCGCGGTTGCGTAATCCATCGTGGTCTCATCGATGACACCGCGTTCTAGCGCGCGGTGCATATTTTTTGGGTTACGGCCTATCCCGATGATATGTTGCACCATGCCAGCTTGGCGTAATGCTAAAGCAAAAGAACCACCAATTAAACCGACGCCAATGATGACCAGTTTGCCGATCCGACTGATGGAAGAATTGTTCATGATTGATCCTTTTTTTGCTCTATCGAATGCTACAAGCTGCGTCCAATGGCATTTGCAATGCCTTTTAGGGATTGCATTAATTCGGTTAGTTCTTGTGGATTCAACGCTTGATCAGCATCACACCAAGCGTCGCACGGATTGGGATGCATTTCCACTAACAGACCATCGGCGCCCGCGGCAATGGCTGCACGTGACAATGCTGGTACCATCCAAGCTTTGCCACCGGCATGTGAAGGATCGATAATAACCGGCAAATGAGTTTCTCGCTTCAGAACAGGTATGCAGGTTACATCTAGCACATTGCGATAGGCAGTTTCAAACGTGCGAATGCCGCGTTCGCAGAAAATGATTTGATGATTGCCGCCCGCTGCAATGTATTCCGCAGCCATAAGCCATTCGTTGATAGTCGCCGACAAACCGCGTTTCAGAATGACCGGTTTATTAATGCGTCCAACTTCTTTCAGCAAATCGAAGTTTTGCATATTGCGCGTGCCGATTTGAATGAGGTCGACATCTTGTTCCAAAAAGGTATCCAGCATACGGATATCCATCAACTCGGTAACAATGGGCAGGTTATGTTTATCGGCGGCAGTGCGGAAAATAGTTAAGCCATCCACACCTTTGCCTTGGAAAGTATAAGGATTGGTGCGAGGTTTAAATGCGCCGCCGCGCATTAAACGGCATCCTGCCGCAGCGACTTGTTGTGCGGCTAAATCCATTTGCTCTTGAGTTTCTACCGAACATGGACCGGCGATTATTTGTATTTTTTCGCCTCCTATTGGAATGTTTCGCACATGAACAATAGAATTTTCTGCATGCGATTCGCGCGATACGATTTTGTATTGTTTGACGATGTGCATGGAATATTCCACACCCGGCATCGGATCAAACATTTCTGGTGTCAATTTGCTTTCATCGCCGATAGCGCCAATGACGATGCGATTCGTACCGCGTGAAATATTGACGCCATGTCCTAAATGCTTAATTTTTTCGACAACCGAATCAATTTGTTGTTCGGTGGCTGTTTTATTCATGACGATGATCAAACTAATTCTCCTAGCGTATATTGAAGGGCATTTAGAAAGCGTTCATTTTCTGCCGCTAACCCAACTGTTACGCGCAAATGATGTGGCATTTCGTAAATGCCCAATGGACGAACGATAACTCCCTGGCGCAACAAGCTTTGATACACTTTGGGGGTATTGGCTGCATCACCATCGATACGGAAACTAATAAAATTTCCGGAAGAGGGGATGAATTCAAGACCAAGTTTCCGGAATCCGTCAGTCAGCTGCAGCATTCCTGCACGATTTAAGGCAAAGGATTTTTGCACAAACTCGTTGTCATCGAGTGCAGCCAATGCGCCTATTAAGCCAATACTACTGACGTTGAACGGTTGGCGCACGCGATTCATCAAATCGGCAATGTCGGGGTGTGCGATAGCAAAGCCAACTCGAACGCCCGCTAAGCCATAAATTTTTGAAAAAGTGCGCGTAATCAATAAATTAGGAAATTCTTTTAGCCATTGAATGCTATTGCTTTTGTTAATTTCGGGTAAATATTCATAATATGCTTCATCCAGCACGATCAGTATGTCGCGAGAAACGCGTTCAATAAAACGATACAAATCATCGACGCTCGATAAAGTACCCGTGGGATTATTGGGATTGGCAATAAATACCATGCGGGTTTCCGGTTGGATCGCATCTAAAATGGCGGGTAAATCATGACCGTATTCCTGCGCCGGAACTTGAATGCCATTGGCGCCGGCAATTTGTATCACTAATGGATAGACAGCAAATGCGTGTTGAGAATATACGGCGGAAGCGCCAGGCTTGAGAAATATGCGCGCTGCTAAATCCAGTACGTCATTAGAACCATTACCCAGCACGATTTGTTCTGCTTTAACATCATGGCAACGCGATAACGCTGCTTTTAATTCAAAACCACTTCCATCCGGATACAATGCAATATCTTGCATCGCATTCATCATCGCATCGAGTGCTAACGGGCTGACTCCCAAAGGGTTCTCATTGGAGGCAAGCTTGATAATAGCATCTTCGCTTAAACCCATTTCTCGCGCTAATTCAGAAATAGGTTTGCCCGGTTGGTAGGGTTGAATGGATCGGATGTTCTCAGGAACAAAATCACAAAGGTTCATGGAAAAAATACTCTTTTAGTAGATACTTCGGTGAGTTAGTTGAATAGAATCAATGACGGGAGAAAATTAAAAATTAAGAGACAGGATATGAGCCAAAAATTTTCAAAAAAGCTGCTTTATGTCTGATTTCATCAAGCGCGGAAGTTACATTGGCATCCTGTTCATGACCTTCTAGGTCGATGAAAAATACATATTGCCAAAGGCCGGTTCGTAGTGGACGTGATTCTAATCGGCTCATGCTAACATTATGTTTCGCAAGCGGTTCTAAAATATGATAAATGGCACCCGAACGATTATGCGTCATTAAGGCCAACGAGGTTTTGTCTTTCCCTGATGGATCGACAAATTGCCTACCAAGAACTAAGAAACGAGTGGTATTTCTTGGATCATCTTCGATACTTTCAGCGCGGACCGTCAATCCAAACAATTCTGCAGCTCTTTTATTACCGACGGCAGCAGCAAATGAGTCAGTTGCTACCAAACGAGCAGCTTCTGAATTGCTGTTTGTGTGGATATAGGCGGAAGATGAGAGTTGCGGCAGATTTAATCGTAACCATTGCTGGCTTTGTGCCAAGGATTGAGGATGCGAGTAAACTTTTCTGATATCCTTTAAATCAATGTCTTGTGACATCAACGATTGGTGTATCGGCAATTGAACTTCACCACAAATTAACAAGGGGGACATTAACAGTAGATCCATTGATCTACCGACGGCGCCTTCGGTAGAATTTTCTACGGGTACCACGCCATAATCTGCGCTTTCAAATTCAACCGCGCGAAAAACCTCATCAATGGAATCACACGGCACTAACGTTACTGCGTGACCAAATTTTTTTAACACAGCATCTTCTGAGAAAGTTCCGCTAGGACCCAGATAGGCTATTCGAATTGAATGCTCTAAGGCGCGGCACATCGACATAATTTCTGTAAAAAGTCGTTGAATGTGCGCGTTGCTCAAGGGGCCAGGATTCTGTTTTTCAATATGCGTGAGAATTTGCGCTTCACGCTCAGGGCGATACGCAACGATAATGTTATTATTTTTTCGTTTGATGTCACCAATCTTTTGCGCAAGCGCTGCACGTTGATTGACTAGCTTGAGTAATTCAGCGTCAATCGCATCAATTTGGTCTCGTAAAGGCTTGAGAAGCTCAGGCATAGTGAAGAATAATTGTATTACGGGATGTTCGTGTTAAAAAGAATTAGGCGCCGGTACATAGCGTGCCATCAGAACGCCATTAATTGAACGGATTTCGTTAATGACTTCCGATGGTATTGGGCTATCGACATCCACCAGCGTATAAGCCATTTCTCCACGAGATTTATTAATCATGGTGTGAATGTTGAGCCCTGCTTTAGCCATGCTAGTGGAAATTTGTCCGAGGATATTGGGTACATTGGCATTGGCAACGGCAACGCGGTAAGGAGATTCGCGTTCCATTTGCGTATCAGGAAAATTGACCGTGTTGGTAATATTACCGTTCTGCAAGTAATCGATGAGTTGATCAACCACCATTACAGCACAATTTTCTTCCGCTTCTTGAGTAGAGGCGCCAAGATGAGGCAGTGTTATGACGGATTCGCGGTGATGCAATTTTTCACTGGGAAAATCACAGACGTAATAACGAATCTTGCCAGCCGATATACCCTGCAGAATGGCATCTTCATCGACGATTGCGCTGCGAGAGAAATTCAATACGATGACGCCTTGTTTCATCAACTGAATGTTTTTATCGTCGATCATATGTCGGGTTGTATCCAGTAAAGGCACATGAATACTAATAAAATCACTGCGTCGTAAAAGATCTTCTAAACTATTTGCTTTTTTAACTTCTGCTGACAGACTCCAAGCGGAATCCACCGTAATTTTAGGGTCAAAACCAATGACTTTCATGCCCAATTTAAGTGAGGCATTGGCAACCAAACGGCCAATTTCGCCTAAACCAACGATTCCAATCGTGCGGCCTGGTAATTCGATTCCCGAGTAACGTTTTTTTCCATCTTCAGCGCGAGTATTGAGGGTGGCATCGTCACCTTGCAGGCTTTTGACAAATTCCAATGCTGGTACGATGTTGCGAGCAGCCATAAACAAACTGGCCAATACCAATTCTTTGACGGCATTAGCATTTGCACCAGGCGTGTTAAATACGGGTACACCACGACTATTCATGGTTTGCACGGGAATATTATTGGTACCTGCTCCGGCGCGACCTATGGCTTTGACACTTAACGGAATATCAGCATTCAGCAGATTAAATGAACGTACTAAAATGGCATCCGGTTGCGCAATATCATTGCCAATTTGATAGTGATTCGCTGGAAATCGACTCAAACCGAGTGGCGAGATGTGATTGGCTGTTTGTATTTTAAAAATGTTCGCTGGAAGTTCAGGCATGGTGGTGAGCAAACTCTTTCATAAAGGTAACCAATTTTGCCACACCTTCGGACGGCATAGCATTATAAATCGATGCGCGCATGCCACCCACGGAACGATGTCCTTTTAATTGAATCAACCCGTTGGATTTGGCTTGTTTTAGGAATTCGTCATCCAAGGCCGGGTTTTGTAAGGTAAATGGTACGTTCATCCGTGAGCGATCTGATTTTGCAACCGGGCAATGATAAAACTCCGTGCTATCGAGTAAATCATATAATAAATTGGCTTTTGCGATATTCATCGCTTCGATACCTGTCAATCCCCCTTTTTGTTTGAGCCATTTCAGTACCAAACCCGTGATATACATCGCGTAAGTGGGAGGGGTATTGTACATCGAATCATTTTTGGCATGAATTTGATAATCAAACAGCGTGGGCGTGTTGGCCAGCGGCTTACCCAGTAAATCCTCGCGGATAATGACAAGCGTTAAGCCAGCAGGGCCCAAGTTCTTTTGTGCGCCGGCGTAAATCAAACCGAACTGACTGATATCCACAGGACGCGACAAGATATCAGAAGACATATCGACGACCAAAGGAATGCCAGAATTAGCATCAATTTTAGGAACCCAATTAAATTCGACACCGCCGATGGTTTCGTTGCTGGTGTAGTGTATATACGCAGCTTCAGGATCCAGATGCCATTGGTTTTGTGTCGGTACATAGGTAAAATTAGCATCCGATGATGAGGCGGCAACATTGACGGTACAGTATTTTCCTGCTTCTTCAATGGCTTTAGTTGACCATTGACCGGTGTTGATATAATCGGCCTTGTTTTTATCGTGTAACAAATTTAACGGTACCATGGCAAATTGGCTGGATGCGCCACCTTGCAAAAAAAGTACTTTGTAATTTTGTGGAATTCCAGCCAATTCGCGCAGATCATGTTCTGTTTCTTCTGCGATGGCCATAAATTCTTTGCCACGATGACTCATTTCCATGACGGACATGCCACTTCCGTGCCAATCGAGCATTTCATCACGCGCTTGTTCAAGAACTTCCTTAGGAAGTACTGCGGGTCCTGCACTGAAGTTATAAATTGGATTCATATCGTATTTTCTAACGGACTAGTTCGATTTCAACTATTTCAACTTTCAGCATCGTCTTCACTTTCAACGACGCGTTCCAAACCAGCGAGTTTCTCGCCTGCATCGAGATTGATCAGTGTAACACCTTGCGTTGCACGACTCATTTCACGAACTTCCTTCACGCGAGTACGGATAAGCACGCCGCCAGAAGTAATCAACATGATTTCATCTTCTGGTTTTACCAATTTGGCGGTCACGACTTTACCGTTACGTGCACTGGTGATGATTGCGATCATACCTTGCGTACCGCGATTGTGACGCGTGTATTCACTGATCGACGTGCGTTTGCCATAACCGTTTTCAGTGGCTGTTAGCACTGTCAATTCTTCGTTTTCCGCTACCAGCATGGAAATGACTTTTTGACCTGAACCCAGTCGCATGCCACGTACGCCACGCGCAGTACGGCCCATGGGGCGAACGTCGTTTTCATTGAAGCGTGTGGCTTTGCCATTGTCGGAAAATAACATGACATCGTGCTTGCCTTCGGTTAATTCGACGCCAATTAAGTAATCGCCTTCATCCAATCCAATAGCGATGATACCGTTGTTACGGGGTCGTGAAAATTCCGATAAAGGAGTTTTCTTGACGGTACCAAAAGCTGTTGCCATAAACACAAAACGTGTTTCATCAAATGATTTGACGGGCAGAATGGCATTGATTTTTTCGCCTTCTTCTAGTTGTACCCAGTTAATGATCGGTTTGCCACGCGATAAACGCCCGCCTTGCGGCACTTCATAAACTTTAATCCAATAAACACGACCTAAACTGGAAAAACACAGAATATAATCATGCGTGTTGGCTATGAATAATTTGTCAATAAAATCATCATCTTTGGTGCTGGTGGCTAGTTTGCCTCGTCCGCCGCGTTTCTGGGCTTGATAGTCATCCAATAATTGCGATTTGATATAACCGCTATGCGATAAAGTTACTACCATGTCGGCTGGTGCAATCAAATCTTCGACGCTTAAATCTTGCGTATCGACCACGATTTCACTACGACGAGCATCACCAAACTGTGATTTTATGGCATTTAGTTCATCGGTAATAATCACGGTAATTCGATCTGGATTTGCAAGAATATCAAGAAGATCGATGATTTTATCAATGACTTCTTTGTATTCAGAAACAATTTTTTCTTGCTCGAGTCCGGTCAAGCGTTGCAGACGCAATTCCAGAATGGCTTGTGCTTGTGCATCGGATAATCGGTACCCCTGCTGTTGCAATCCGAAAGTAGTATCTAATCCTTCCGGACGAAGTGCGTTAGCATCTGCCAGTGCACGCGCCAACATTTCTGCAACCAATTGCGAACGCCATGTTCTTGCCATCAAACCTTCTTTTGCCGCCGCCGGTGTTGGTGCCGCTTTGATCAATGCAATGATTTCGTCAACATTGGACAGTGCAACTGCTAAACCTTCTAATAGATGACCGCGTTCGCGTGCTTTTTTCAGCTCAAACACGGTACGACGCGTAACCACTTCGCGCCGGTGGCGGAGAAAGGCTTCGAGAATTTGCTTCAAATTCATCAGCCGTGGTTGGCCATCAATCAACGCCACCATATTCATACCGAAGGTATCCTGCATTTGTGTTTCTTTGTGCAGGTTATTCAGAATGACTTCGGGTACCTCACCACGTTTGAGTTCGATCACAACGCGCATGCCGGATTTATCTGATTCGTCACGCAAATCGGAAATGCCTTCAATCTTCTTGTCGCGCACTAGTTCGCCAATACGGATCAACAGATTGGCTTTGTTAACCTGATAAGGCAGCTCGTCGATGATTATACTTTGTCGACTACCTTTCTCTAAATCTTCAAAGTGGGTTCGAGCACGCATTATGACTCTCCCTCGGCCTGTGCGATAACCATCGTGCACGCCAGAAACACCATAAATGATTCCAGCGGTAGGGAAGTCTGGCGCCGGGAGAATTTCGATTAGTTCGTCGATAGTGAGAGATGGGTTATTCAATAAGGCCAAACAAGCATCGATCACTTCATTGAGATTATGCGGTGGTATATTGGTCGCCATACCGACCGCAATACCCGATGAGCCGTTAATCAATAAGTTAGGAATTTTGGCTGGAAGTATTAACGGTTCTTTTTCAGAATCATCATAGTTCGGCCCGAAATCGACAGTTTCTTTATCCAGGTCAGCTAATAACTCATGCGCAATACGCGACATGCGGATTTCGGTATAACGCATCGCCGCGGCATTATCGCCATCGACCGAACCAAAGTTACCTTGACCATCAACCAGCATATAGCGCAGCGAAAAATGTTGAGCCATGCGCACGATTGTGTCATAGACCGCAGTATCGCCATGCGGATGGTACTTACCGATGACATCACCGACGATACGCGCGGATTTTTTGTAAGGTCTATTCCAGTCATTCGAGAGTTCATGCATCGCATACAGCACTCGACGATGCACTGGCTTCAATCCATCTCTGACGTCGGGCAATGCTCGCCCAACGATTACGCTCATCGCATAATCGAGATAAGAACGCCGCATTTCTTCTTCAAGACTAACGGGTAACGTTTCCTTGGCGAATTGATTCATGTATGTTTTATGGTTTTTTTAAACGAAACAAGATCTGCTCAAAATTTTGCATTCAATTTTGCATTGCAGAGATAGGGTTGATAGATCAACAATAAAATAAAATATCCTCACATTCTATCATGATGCAATTGATTCTCTGTTATCTTTGATGTTTTGATAGAGAAATCAGTCCGCTTGCATCATTGCTCGATGATAAAACAACTTGAAAAACAACACTAAATAAGTGACCATAGCGACTTTTTCCGGAATTTTTGGCTTGAATCATCTTATGCATCTTAATTTTTAATGAATTCCGAGTACATTTTAAGAGTGAGAGTTATATCGTGACTAGTTTAATGAATACCTATGCGAGGCTTCCCGTTACCTTTGTGAAAGGAGAAGGAGTGTGGTTGTGGGATGATCAAGGTCAGCGTTATTTGGATGCATTGTCAGGTGTGGCCGTATGTGGACTGGGGCATTGTCATCCGAGATTGACCAAAGCCATTTGTCAACAAGCGCAAACGTTGATTCATACCTCCAATCTTTTTCGCGTTGGCAAACAGGAACAACTCGCGACCCGCTTGGTGGAATTGTCCGGTATGGATAATGCTTTTTTCTGTAACTCCGGTGCAGAGGCTAATGAAGCGGCGATCAAACTTGCGCGACTATATGGGCATAATAAAGGTATCGCTTTACCAACTATTATCGTGATGGAACGTTCGTTTCATGGCCGTACCATGGCAACTTTGACGGCCAGTGGAAATCGTAAGGTGCAAGCTGGTTTTGAGCCTTTAATGACCGGTTTTGTGCGTGTTCCATACAATAATTTGGATGCTGTTGCGCAAGTTGCGGCGAATAATAAAGAGGTGGTGGCTTTGTTGGTTGAGCCTTTCCAAGGCGAGGGTGGAGTAAACATACCAGAAGTGCATTATTTGCAGGGATTGCGTGAAATATGTAAACAGAAAGATTGGTTGCTTATGCTCGATGAAGTGCAATCGGGTATCGGTCGTAGTGGAAAGTGGTTTGCATTTCAGCACAGTGGCATTTTCCCGGATGTTGTGACGTTGGCAAAAGGCTTGGGAGGTGGTGTCCCGATTGGAGCTTGTTTGGCAAAGGGCGTCGCGGCAGAGGTTTTTAAACCAGGTAATCATGCATCTACTTTTGGTGGAAATCCATTAGTCTGCGCTGCTGCGCTTGAAACTCTGGCAGTGATTTCGGATGAGAATTTGTTGGATCACGTCGTTGAATTAGGCGATTTCATACGTAATCGATTGAGTACGCAATTAGCCAATCAAAAAGGTGTGGTGGATATTCGAGGGCAAGGTCTGATCACAGGTATCGAACTATCTGTTCCGTGCGTCGATTTGGTCAAAAAAGCCTTGGAAAGAAAATTGTTGATTAATGTGACTTCGGATAAAGTGATACGGTTGCTGCCGGCATTCGTGATGCAACAAAGTGAAGCTGAACAGGTGGTTGATATACTTTGTTCCTTGATAAAGGATTTTCTGAATAACTAAATCGTGTTACAAAGATTTTCAGAAATTTTGTTAAATATGATTATTGGTTATTAGTTTAATTTCGTTATGCAATTAAAGCATTTCTTGCAGTTCAAAGATTTTTCCTATGATGAATATGAGTATCTATTCAATCGTGCTCGTTGGATAAAACAAGAATTTAAACAATATCGTCAATATTGGCCGCTGACTGATCGAACGTTAGCGATGATTTTTGATAAGAACTCTACCAGAACCCGCTTGTCTTTTGAGGCTGGAATACACCAATTGGGAGGTGCGGCAATTTATTTGTCTACTCGTGATACGCAATTAGGAAGAGGCGAGCCGGTGGAGGATTCGGCGCGAGTGATTTCACGCATGGTCGATATCATTATGATACGCACCTATGAACATCGTGTTATACAACGTTTTGCAGAGTATTCAAGAGTTCCCGTCATCAATGGGTTGACGGATGAATATCATCCGTGCCAGATTTTGAGCGATATTTTTACCTTTATAGAACATCGTGGCAGCATCGAAGGGAAAATTGTTGCATGGATCGGTGATCCTAACAATATGTGCAATACCTGGTTGCAAGCGGCAGAAATATTTAATTTTACAGTGCATGTATCAGCTCCTCCGGGTTACACCATTGATCCCGTACAAATTGGTTTGAAGGATAAATCGCATTATTTGGAATTTTCTGATCCCAATGCTGCTGTAGTTAATGCCGATTTGGTAACGACTGATGTGTGGACTAGCATGGGTTTTGAAGCTGAAACAGAACAAAGAAAATGTGATTTCGCCGATTTTTGTGTGGATGCGGAAATGATGTCGTTAGCCAAAAAAGATGCATTGTTTATGCATTGTTTACCTGCCCATCGTGGAGAAGAGGTGAGTGTGGAAGTGTTAGAAGGGGCGCAGTCGGTCGTTTGGGATGAGGCAGAGAATCGTTTGCATACCCAAAAAGCGTTGATGGAGTATTTGTTACTCGGAAAATTATCAAGTTAATTCCGAAAGGAACAAATTTTTAAACCGAGATTTTGTGTTGAAATTAAAATAATAAATCGATTGATCATGAGAAAAATTCATAAAGTAGTGTTGGCGTTTTCGGGGGGCTTAGATACTTCTGTCATTTTGAAATGGCTACAAGATACCTATCAATGTGAAGTGGTGACTTTCACTGCAGATATCGGTCAAGGAGAGGAGGTTGAGCCAGCACGCGCTAAAGCTAAGCAATTTGGCGTCAAGGAAATTTATATTGACAATTTGCGCGAAGAATTTGTGCGTGATTTCGTCTTTCCTATGTTTCGCGCAAATACTATTTATGAAGGTGAATACTTATTAGGTACGAGTATCGCGCGACCATTAATTGCAAAAAGACAGATTGAGATTGCGAAAGAGACAGGTGCGGATGCTGTTTCACATGGAGCAACAGGAAAAGGTAACGATCAAGTTCGTTTCGAATTGGGTTATTACGCGCTTCAACCGAATATTCATGTTATTGCACCGTGGCGAGAATGGGATCTAACGTCGCGAGAGAAGTTGTTAGAATACGCAGAAAAACATGGTATCCCCGTTGAAATGAAGAAAAAGACAGGATCGCCTTACAGTATGGATGCAAATTTATTGCATATTTCTTACGAAGGCAGGATTTTGGAAGATCCGGCAGTTGAGCCTGAGGAGTCGATGTGGCGTTGGAGTGTGTCACCTGAGCGAGCTCCCGATGAGCCGGAATATCTTGATATCGAATTCAAGCGAGGTGATGTCGTATCATTAAATGGAAAGTTATTGTCTCCAGCGAATGTTTTGCAAGAGTTAAATCGATTGGGTGGCAAGCATGGCATAGGTCGGTTAGATCTGGTGGAGAATCGCTATGTTGGCATGAAATCCAGAGGGTGTTATGAAACACCTGGGGGCACAATTTTATTGCGTGCGCATCGCGCGATAGAGTCTATTACGCTGGATCGGGAAGTGGCGCACTTGAAGGATGATTTGATGCCGCGATACGCTGCGTTGATCTACAATGGTTATTGGTGGAGTCCGGAGCGTAAAATGATGCAATCAATGATTGATGCAACGCAGAAAAGCGTCAATGGTTGGGTTAGACTTAAACTGTATAAAGGCAATGTCATCGTCGTGGGGCGAGATTCTAAAACAGATTCGTTATTTGATCCGCATATTGCAACTTTTGAAGATGATGCGGGTGCTTATGATCAGGCTGATGCGGCTGGATTTATTAAGCTGAATGCGTTGAGATTGAGAATCGCAGCCAATTTGACCAGTAAAAAGTAAATTTAATAAATTCGTATTGAATTTTAGGTGAATTGATATGCCGTCGTTTGACATTGTTTCGGAAGTCGATAAGCAAGAAATCAGAAATGCAATTGATCAAGTGAATAAAGAAGTGGCGACACGTTTTGATTTTAAAGGTTCTGATGCAAGAGTTGAGCAAACAGACTATCAATTAACGGTATACGCGGATGATGATTTTAAGCTAGAACAGATTTTGGATATTTTGAGAACCAAGTTGACCAAAAGGAATGTCGATGTGCGGTGTTTAGATATTCAATCGTCTGAGAAAATTAGCGGTAATAAAGTTAAACAGACTATTACGGTTAAAACGGGATTGGATTCCGAGTTGGCAAAAAAATTGTGAGAATAATTAAAGATAGTAAAATGAAGGTCCAGGCAAGTATACAAAGCGATACAGTGCGTGTTACCGGAAGCAAAAAGGATTTATTGCAAGAGGCGATACAGTTGGTAAAAAAAACAATCCAAGACTTTCCAGTTCAATTTCAGAATTTTAGAGATTAAAGGCTAAATATAGTGGTACAATGCAGGGCTTGGCTGGGATGCGGCGAAGAGATGCGATGAAGATAGAATTTTATGCATCTTTGAAGGAAGTTTTTGGCATGGTTTTTCTTGACAGGGCGTAATAAACCTCATAGAATCCGCACTCTTTTTTGTCGTATCTGTACATCGGTTACGCTTTACTGAGGCAGTGCTCGGCAAGCTTGTTCAATATATAAATGAATGAATGCCATAATTCTGTGCGAATTCATTTTTGTAAGTTTTTGTAGTAACGGTTTATTTAATTTAAAGTTAAAAGAATTAGAAATTCTTTTTAGTTTTTTGGGAATGTTGAAATAGAAAATGCCTACTATTAGTCAATTAGTTCGGAAACCACGTAAGGCTAAGCGCGTTAAAAGCACGGTTCCTGCGTTAGGAAACAGCCCGCAAAAGCGAGGAGTGTGTACTAGAGTTTATACAACGACACCAAAGAAGCCTAATTCAGCTTTGCGGAAGGTTGCTCGCGTTAGATTGACGAATGGATTTGAGGTTTCGAGCTATATCGGCGGTGAGGGGCATAATCTTCAAGAGCACTCCGTGGTGTTGATTAGAGGCGGTCGTGTGAAGGACTTGCCAGGTGTGAGATATCATACCGTTAGGGGTAGTTTAGATACGGCCGGTGTTAAAGACCGTAAACAAGGGCGTTCTAAATACGGATCGAAAAAACCTAAAACCGCGTAACGAATTGATGGACTCAGTTGATAGAAATCGTATGTCAGTGAGTTGTGTATAAAAGTGTAAGGTTGAGTAAATATGCCAAGACGTAGAGAAGTTCCTAAGCGAGAAATATTGCCAGATCCTAAATATCACAATGTTGAGTTGGCTAAGTTCGTTAATGTGCTCATGACTCGTGGTAAGAAGTCGGTAGCGGAAAGTATTATTTATAGAGCGCTAAGCCAGATTGAGAAAAAGACGGGAAGCGATCCCATGGCGATATTTACGCAAGCTTTGACCAATGTGAGGCCCATCGTTGAAGTTAAGAGTCGCCGAGTTGGAGGTGCTAATTATCAAGTGCCGGTTGAAGTGCGGTCAGTGAGAAGAAATGCATTGGCGATGCGATGGCTTAGAGATGCGGCTAGAAAAAGAAGTGAAAAGTCTATGGATGCTAGACTTGCAGGTGAATTGTCAGAGGCTGCCGAAGGTCGTGGAGGGGCGGTTAAGAAACGTGAGGAAGTACACAGAATGGCAGAGTCTAATAAAGCGTTTTCGCATTTCCGTTTCTAACTCCACTTAATTTTTATATTGTTATTGTAATAATCAGTAAGGTAATTGATCGTGGCAAGAAAAACACCGATAGAACGTTACAGAAATATTGGCATCATGGCGCATATAGATGCTGGTAAAACCACAACTACTGAACGCGTGTTGTTCTACACGGGAGTGTCTCATAAGCTCGGAGAGGTTCATGATGGTGCGGCTACAATGGACTGGATGGAACAGGAGCAAGAAAGAGGTATTACAATTACATCGGCTGCTACGACTTGCTTTTGGAAAGGAATGGCTGGTAACTATCCCGAGCACCGAATCAATATCATTGATACACCTGGGCACGTTGACTTTACTATTGAGGTAGAGCGTTCGTTGCGGGTTCTGGATGGTGCGTGCACAGTTTTTTGTGCTGTGGGAGGTGTTCAACCGCAAACCGAGACTGTTTGGAGACAGGCAAATAAGTATATGGTGCCGAGATTGGCGTTTGTAAATAAAATGGATCGTTCAGGCGCCAATTTTATGCGTGTTTACGAGCAAATTAAGTCTCGATTAAAAGCATCACCAGTTCCAATTCAGTTGCCAATAGGTGCTGAAGATAAGTTTGAAGGTGTTGTGGATTTGGTAAAAATGAAAGCGGTTTATTGGGATGATGAAAGCCGCGGAATGAAATTTGAGGAGCGTGACATACCTCAAAGTATGCAGGAAGACGCAAAAAACTGGCGAGAGAAAATGCTAGAAAGCGCAGCAGAAGCTGATGAGGACTTGATGAATAAGTACCTTGAAAGCGGTGAATTAGATGTTTCTGATATCAAAAAAGGTTTAAGAATTCGCACGATTAATAATGAAATAGTCCCTATGCTTTGCGGGACTGCTTTTAAGAATAAAGGTGTTCAGGCAATGCTGGATGCTGTTATCGACTATATGCCTTCTCCTACCGATATTTTGGCGATAGAAGGTGAAAATGAAAATGGTCAACCAGATAAGAGAGTCGCTAATGATAGTGAACCTTTTTCGGCCTTGGCTTTTAAAATCGCAACGGATCCGTATGTAGGACAATTGATATTCTTTAGAGTGTATTCTGGCGTAGTTACATCGGGAGATACTGTTTATAATCCAATTAAGGGTAAAAAAGAGCGTATTGGACGTTTGTTGCAAATGCATGCCAATCAACGCGAAGAGATTAAGGAAGTTCGGGCAGGTGATATTGCCGCTGCCGTTGGGTTGAAGGAGGTGATAACAGGGGATACGCTTTGTGATCCGCAAAAAGTGATTACGTTAGAGCGTATGGATTTTCCTGAACCGGTTATTCATGTGGCAGTTGAGCCGAAAACAAAGGCTGATCAAGAAAAAATGGGAATAGCGCTCAATAGGTTAGCGCAAGAGGATCCGTCATTCAGAGTAAGAACGGACGAGGAGTCTGGGCAAACTATTATTTCGGGAATGGGAGAGTTACATCTGGAAATTATTGTTGATCGAATGAAACGAGAATTTTCAGTTGAAGCTAATGTTGGCGCTCCTCAAGTTGCTTATCGCGAAGCAATTAGAAAATTTGTCGAAATAGAAGGAAAATTTGTTAAGCAATCTGGTGGACGCGGTCAGTATGGTCACGTTTGGCTTAAGATGGAGCCTAACGAAGCTGGTAAGGGATTTGAGTTTATAGATGAAATTAAGGGTGGTGTTGTTCCGAGGGAATATATTCCTGCTGTGGAAAAGGGTTTGCTAGAAACACTTCCCAGTGGTGTGTTGGCGGGGTATCCCGTTGTAGATGTGAAAGTAACATTATTTGATGGTTCGTATCACGATGTGGATTCCAATGAAAATGCATTCAAAATGGCGGCATCAATAGCATTTAAGGATGGAATGCGTAAAGCTAATCCGGTTTTGTTGGAGCCAATGATGGCGGTAGAAGTTGAGACACCAGAAGATTTTATGGGTAACGTTGTCGGAGATCTTTCTTCAAGGCGTGGAATCATTCAAGGTATGGAAGATGTGCCGGGGCTGAAAGTGGTTCGTGCAGAAGTGCCGTTGGCAGAGATGTTTGGTTATTCGACAGCATTAAGATCAGCAACCCAAGGTAGAGCAACTTATACGATGGAATTTAAGCATTATGCTGAAGCGCCTAAAAATGTGGCAGATGCAATCATAAATAAGAAATAGCTAATTTTGTATAAATAAAGAGGTATAAGGAACGGATCATGGCGAAGAGTAAATTTGAGAGGTCGAAGCCACACGTGAATGTAGGGACGATAGGTCATGTGGATCATGGTAAGACGACGCTGACTGCGGCGATTACGACGATATTGACAAAGAAATTTGGTGGCGAGGCGAAGAGTTACGCGCAGATTGATTCGGCCCCAGAGGAACGAGCACGTGGTATTACGATTAACACCGCACACGTAGAATATGAAACGGCGAATCGTCATTACGCGCATGTGGACTGTCCTGGTC
>WBZN01000177.1_pt1 | contig 86431 bp, 85 predicted proteins | sample 5204281 | NCBI WGS metagenome assembly WBZN01 (sample SAMN12344347, study PRJNA552823) | activated sludge metagenome | biome: Activated sludge suspended growth; feature: Nitrification reactor; material: Wastewater; isolation source: activated sludge from nitrification reactor of wastewater... | reverse complement strand
GCGGCAGGCCGCGCGGCGCGGGCGCAATGTCCGTGAGGTCGAAGCGGCCGAGCGACTTGTTGTCGCCGGAACGCTCGCGCTCACCCTGCAGGACGTGGATGGTCACGCCCGTCTGGTTGTCCTCGGCGGTGGAGAAGGTCTGCGAGGCCTTGGTCGGGATCGTGGTGTTCTTCTCGATGACCTTGGTCATGACACCGCCCAGGGTCTCTATCCCTAACGAGAGCGGGGTGACATCGAGCAGCAGCACGTCCTTGACGTCGCCCGCCAGCACGCCGCCCTGGATCGCCGCACCGACGGCCACGGCCTCGTCCGGGTTCACGTCCTTGCGCGGCTCCTTGCCGAAGAAATCCTTGACCGCCTTCTGCACCAGCGGCATGCGCGTCTGGCCGCCGACCAGGATCACCTCGCTCACGTCCTTCATGGCAAGGCCCGCATCCTTCATCGCCACCTTGCAGGGCTCGATGGTCCGCTGCACCAGCTCTTCCACCAGTGACTCGAGCTTGGCGCGGGTCAGCTTGATGTTGAGGTGCTTCGGGCCGCTCTGGTCCGCCGTGATGTACGGCAGGTTGATCTCGGTCTGCTGGCTCGAGGACAGCTCGATCTTGGCCTTTTCGGCGGCTTCCTTCAGGCGCTGCAGGGCAAGCGGATCCTTGCGCACATCGACGCCGGACTCCTTCTTGAACTCATCGCCCAGGTAGTTGATGACCCGCAGGTCGAAGTCCTCGCCACCGAGGAAGGTGTCGCCATTGGTCGAGAGCACCTCGAACTGGCGCTCGCCGTCCACTTCGGCGATCTCGATGATGGAGATGTCGAAGGTGCCGCCGCCGAGGTCGTACACGGCGATCTTGCGGTCCCCGCCGCCCTTGTCGAGGCCATAGGCCAGCGCCGCCGCGGTGGGCTCGTTGATGATGCGCTTGACGTTGAGGCCGGCGATGCGGCCCGCGTCCTTGGTGGCCTGGCGCTGCGAATCGTTGAAGTAGGCCGGCACGGTGATCACCGCCTCGGAGACGGTCTCACCGAGGTAGTCCTCCGCGGTCTTCTTCATCTTCATGAGCACGCGCGCGGAAACTTCCGGCGGCGCCATCTTCTTGCCCTGGGCTTCCACCCAGGCATCGCCATTGTCGGCCTTGACGATCTTGTAGGGCACCATGCCGGCGTCCTTCTTCACGACGTCATCGGTGAACTTGCGGCCGATGAGCCGCTTGACCGCGAACAGGGTGTTCTGCGGGTTGGTGACCGCCTGCCGCTTGGCGGACTGGCCGACCAGCACTTCATCGTCCTTGGTGAAGGCCACGATGGAGGGTGTGGTGCGATCGCCCTCGCTGTTCTCGATGACCTTGGGCTTGCCGCCCTCCATGATCGCGACGCAGGAGTTGGTCGTGCCCAGATCGATGCCAATCACTTTAGCCATGTCGGTGAACCTCTAAGGAATTCGTAAAATCCTGGTTGCCATGATGGGGCAAGGGGTCCGTATTTCAATTGCGAAACCCGAAAGTCCCGCCGGATCAGCCGGGTGCCCGGGAGACGATCACCCGCGCGGGCCGCAGCAGCCGTCCGTTCAGCGCATAGCCCTTCTGGATGACGTTCAACACCGTTCCCGGCGGCTTCTCCGCGCTCTCCTGCGCCACCATCGCCTCGTGCCAGTTCGGGTCGAAGGGCTTGTCGGCTGGATCAAGGATGATGATGCCGGCCTTCTCGAATGCCCGGTGCAGCTCACGCAGGGTCGCCCGCGCACCCTCCAGCAAGGCCGGGCCCGGATTCCCGCTGCCGGCGCCGATGCCGGCCTCCAGCGCATCGCCCACCCCCACGAGCTCCTGAGCGAACCGCTCGATGGCGTACTTGCGGGCCTGCTCCACCTCGCGCTCGCTGCGCTTGCGGAAATTGTCGAGCTCGGCAACGGCGCGCAGGTAGTTGTTGCGCTGTTCCTCGGCCCGGGACTGGGCGGCCTCGAGCTGGACTTCGAGCGATGCGGCCGGATCGGCCGCGGCGGCGGCCGGCTCTGCCGGCCCGGACGGTGCGGAATTGGCGTCTGTCACGATGCTTGAACCTCGGATGATTGTGCAGCAGGCAGACCCGCACCCATGCCGGCGCCGGCATCCCCTGCCCGAACCGCCGCTGAGTTGGGGGCTATTTCCGGGCGTTCAAGGCCGAACCGAGCAACTTGGCCGTGACATCGACGATGGGGATCACCCGTTCGTAGGCCATGCGCGTGGGCCCGATGACCCCCAGCACCCCCACCACCTGGTTGTCGATGGTATAGGGCGCGGAGACCACGCTGATGTCATCGAGGATGTTGTAGCCGGATTCCTGGCCGATGAAGATCTGCACACCGTCGGCGCGCAGGCAGTTGTCGAGGATGTGCAGGATGTCGCGCTTCTCGTTGAAGGCCTCGAACAGCCGCCGCAGACGCTCGACGTTCGACAGCTCGGCGAACCCCATGAGGTTGGTCTCGCCGGCGATGACGTATTCGAGCTGCTCGCTGGTGGGGGCGTCGAACACCTTCTGCGCGACCTGGATGGCATCGAGCATCATGCGGTTCATGTGCTGGTGCGTCTCGCGCAGCTGCGAAACGATGTGCGCCCTCGCCTCGGCCAGCGAGCGCCCGCCGATGATCTCGTTCAGGTAGTTGGCGGCGCGCTTGAGCTCCTCGGCGCCATAGCCGCGCTCGAGCTGCACCACGCGGTTCTGTACCTCGCGGTTGTTCATGACCATGATGGCCAGGACCCGGTTGTCCGACAGGCAGATGAACTCGATCTGCGTGAGCGCCACGTGTTGCGGCTTGGGCAGGGTCACCACCCCCGCCATGTGGGTGACGTTCGACAGCAGTTGGGAGGCGAGTTGCATGAGCGAGCGCCCATTGGCCGCCTGCCCGCCCAGCCCCCGCTGGATCTGCTCGATCTGGCTGATGTCCAGGGGCTGCACCTTCAGCAGCGAATCGACGAACAGGCGGTAGCCCTTGTCGGTGGGGATCCGGCCGGCCGAAGTGTGGGGCGAGGCGACGAAACCCAGCGCCTCGAGATCGGCCATCACGTTGCGGATGGTCGCCGAGGACAGCGACAGCCCTGAATCGCGCGACAGCATGCGCGACCCCACCGGCTGGCCGTCGCGGATGTAGGCTTCGATGAGCGCCTTGAGCAGGAGCTGCGCCCTCTCGCTCAGGACATCGTCTGCGTGGTGCTCGGAACCGCCCTTTTCCATGAGGGGAAAAAACTACCCAGTTGCGACGGGAAGTCAAGTTTCCCGCCAATCAAGCGGAATGCGCCGCGTTTGAGCACGTGACCGCATCGCGGCAGACATGCTACAAGAGTGCCCAAGGTCCGGTCCTACATGAGCAAAGGCTTTACCTCCATCGCCCTGGTGGGCAACGTTGCAGATCCGCGCGTCGCGGAGTGCATGCTGAGCCTGGTGGGGCACCTGTCGCGCCGGCCCGGGCGCCTGCTGGTCGACCAGGCCGTGGACCTGCCGTTCGCCCCCGGGGTGACGATTCGCTGCGACCCGTCCTCCTTTGCGCGGGAGGCGGACCTCATCATCGCCATCGGCGGCGATGGCACCCTGCTGTACGCCTCGCGCCTGGTCGCCGGCCACGATGTCCCGCTCCTGGGCGTGAATCGCGGCAGGCTCGGATTCCTGACCGATGTCGGCGCCCGGACCATGCTCGAGGACGTGGACACGGTGCTGGCCGGCCGGTATTCGGAGGATCCCCGCACCATGCTGAGCGCGCGCCTGGAGCGCCCAGGCACCGCGCCCCTCTCGGCCCTGGCACTGAACGATGTGGTCCTGCAGAAGCGCGAGATGGGCCGGATGCTCGACTTCGAAACCGCCATCGACGGCGACCTCGTCAACTCGCACGGTGCCGACGGGCTGGTGGTCGCCACGGCCACGGGGTCCACCGCCTATGCCCTGTCCTGCGGCGGACCCATCGTGGGGCCGGAACTGGATGTCTTCGTGCTCGCACCCGTCTGTCCGCATACCCTGAGCGACCGGCCCATCATCGTCTCGGCCCGCAGCCGCATTTCGCTGCGGCTCATGGAACGGCCCCACGGCCGGGCGCAGGTCACCTGCGATGGCGAGACCCTGGGCGACATGCAGTTGCAGGACGTCCTGTACGTGGAGAAGGCGCAGGCGCGCATCACCCTGCTCCACCCGCCAGGCTACGATTACTACCGCCTGCTGCGCTCCAAGCTCCACTGGGGCCGCGGCGCCTACGACGCCCGCTCCACCGACTAAAAAAAGCCCCGGCCCATGCTGACCCACCTGCAACTGCGCGACCTGGCCATCGTGGATCGCGTCGAACTGGAGTTCCAGCCGGGACTCTCCGCGCTCACGGGCGAGACCGGCGCCGGCAAGTCCATCATCGTCGATGCGCTGCTGCTGGCCGCCGGCGGTCGCGCTGCCGCCGACGTCGTCCGCCATGGTGCCGACCGGGCGGAGGTGTCAGCCAGCTTCCAGGTGCCGGCGGGCGCGGCCAGCGCCTGGCTCGCCGATCAGTCCATCGACCACCAGGGTGAGGTCATCCTGCGGCGAGTGGTCGGTGCCGACGGCCGCTCACGCGCCTGGCTCAATGGCCAGACCGTACCGCTCCAGGCCCTGCGCGAGTTCGCCGATTTCGTCATCGAAATCCACGGGCAGCAGGAGTTCCAGCATCTGGTGAAGCGCAGCGCGCAGCGCGAGCTCCTCGATGCGCACGGCGTCCCGCGCGAGCTGCGCGAGACGGTCGCCGCCGCGCACGCCGCCTACCGGAGCTGCCGCGAGGAGTTCGACTCCCTGAAGGCGGCGGCGGAGCAACGCGAATCACGGCTGGATTACCTGCGTTTCCAGATCAGCGAGCTGAAGGCCGAGGTGGGCAGCGCCGCCGACATCGAACAGCTCTTCTCCGAGCAGAAGCGGTTTGCGAACCGCGGACGGCTGGCCAGCGCGGCGCGCGCGGCGCTGGAGCTCACCGACGAGTCGGAGATCGCCAACGCGCATGACCTGCTGGCCAAGGCCAGCGCGGCAATCCGCTCCGCCGCGGAAGGTGATGCGCAACTGGCGACGGCTTCCGGGCTCCTCGGGGAGGCGCAGGTGGCGGCACGCGAGGCGGCCGCGGCGCTGTCCCGCTACCTGGATGCGCTGGATGTGGATCCCGCACGGCTCGAGGACCTCGAGCGCCGCGTCGCCGCGCTCGAATCACTGGCCCGCAAGCATCGCGTTGCGGCCGCGGACCTGCCGCGCGTGCTGGACCAGGCCGAGCGCGAATTCGCGTCGCTGTCGGCCGCCGATGCCACCCTGGCCGGCCTCGAGCGGCGGCTGGCTGACCTGGGTCGCACCTACCAGGAGGCGGCCAGCCGCCTCACCGCGGCACGCACCCAGGCGGCGCAGGAACTGGGCGCGCAGATCAGCCGGCTGATGCAGGGCCTTGGCATGGTCGGTGGCCGTTTCGAGGTCAGGGTGGAGCCCCTCACCGACACGTTCAGCGCGCTCGGCGTGGATGACATCGAGTTCCTGGTGAGCGCCAACCCTGGCCAGCCCCTCAAGGCACTGGCCCGAGTCGCTTCGGGCGGTGAGCTGTCGCGCATCAGCCTGGCCATCCAGGTGGCGGCCGCGCAGGAAACCCTGGCGATTTGCCGGGTCTTCGATGAAGTGGATGCCGGCGTGGGCGGCGCGGTTGCCGAGATCGTCGGCCGCCAGCTCCGCGAACTCGGGCGACGCTCCCAGGTGCTGTGCGTCACCCACCTGCCGCAGGTGGCGGCACAGGCCCATGGCCAGTTCAGGGTGGTCAAGCTCTCCGACGGAAAGAGCACACGGACCGCGGTGAATGCCCTGACACCGGGCGAGAGGGTCGAGGAAATCGCCCGCATGCTCGGGGGCGTATCGATCACCGACACGGCCCGGGATCACGCCCGCGAGATGCTCGAGCAGCCGGGCGCCCAGCCGGCCATGCGGGAGGCCCGCAAGCCCCGGGGCCGGCGCTCTACTTGACGGGTTTCGCCGCCGGCTTGCTCGGACAATCCTGCTTGCGGCAATGACCGTAGATGATCAGCGCGTGATCGCTGATGTCGAAGCCCAGCCGCTGCGCCACCGCGTGCTGGCGCTCTTCGATGCCGCCGTCCATGAACTCCTCGACGCGGCCGCAGTCCACACACACGATATGATCATGATGTGCGCCATGGTTGAGTTCGAAGACGGCCATGCCGCCCTCGAAGTGATGCCGCGTCACGAGGCCGGCAGCCTCGAACTGGGTGAGCACCCGGTATACGGTGGCAAGGCCGATGTCCTCATTCGACTCGAGCAGCTTCTTGTAGATGTCCTCGGCGCTCATGTGACGCGCCGCGCCGGCTGCGAGGATGTCGAGGATCTTCAGCCTCGGCAAGGTGACCTTGAGCCCGGCCTTGCGCAGGTCGGAACTCTCGGTGGAATTCGAATCTTTGCTTCGCTGCGACACTGTCCGCCTTCCGGTATGATGGCAAGCAATTATCGTTCTATATTCGCGTGTGCACCACTGCAATGAGCCGATTCCGACTACGCACTTTCCCTATGGTGGCCGCGCTGGTCCTGACAACGGGCTGCGTATACCGCATCAACGTGCAGCAAGGGAACTTCCTCGACCAGGCAGCGGTGGAGCAGGTGAAGTCAGGCATGACCCGGAGCCAGGTCCGCTACCTGCTCGGCACGCCGATGGTCGCCGATTCCTTCGACAAGGATCGCTGGGACTACATCTACTATTTGAAGAAAGGGCGGTCCCGCAAGGTGGATTCCCGGCGCGTGACGGTGTATTTCGACGCCGACAAGGTGGCGCGCATCGACAAGCCTTCGGCAGCCGTCGCGGCGGCCCAGGATGCCTCGGCGGCGGCCATGAAGCCCGAGCGCCGATACCAGTAGTTTCCGAGGCTTCCGCGTCGTTGTTTCGTCAGCGCCCGCGCCGCGCGCGCTCGCGGCGGGCCCGCTTGGGATCATTCGGCAGCGCCTCGTAGATCTCGATCCGCTCTGCTCCCTGCAGCACCTGATCGAGCCGGCAGATGCGCCCGTGGATGCCCACCGCCGCCATCGCGGGGGCGCCGGCCTGTCGCAGGGCATCATTCACGGTGGCGCCTGCGGCCATGCGGCAGGGCACCACGCGCACACCCTCCCCCTCCCGCCAAGCCACCTCGACCTCGATACCCTCAGCCATACACCGCGCGCGCGCGCTCCGCGAACGCGTTCACCAGCGTCGCGCAGATCGACTCGAAGGCGGCGTTCAGCGCCGCCGCGAGCAGGCGGTTGTCGAACTCGAAATCGATGTGAAACGTCACTCTCGCGCCCTGGGCGCCGATGGGATCGAACCTCCATTCCCCCTGCAGGGCGCGAAAAGGTCCGCTCTCCAGGGTCATGCGCAACCGGCCGTCCGGCTCGATGACATTGCGGGTGGCGAAGCGGGTCCGCAGCACGCTGCGCGCGACCTCCACGGTCGCGATGACCTCGCCTTCCCGCACCGGCTGGACGCTGGCGCTGACGCACCAGGGCAGGAACTCCGGATAACGCTCGACATCGCCGACCAGGGCGAGCATCTGCCCGGGTGTGTAGCGGACCAGCGCGCTGCGCTCGACGCTCTGCACGTGTGTGTGACACCCTCGGATCACTCATGGGTTTTCCTATTCTCACATGAGCGCGTCCACGGCCGGTAGAATCCTCGCATGAAAGCCGAGGCCGAGAAGCTTCCCCCCATCGCCGTCAACCGCAAGGCACGCTTCGATTACTTCATCGAGGAACGGTTCGAGGCCGGCCTCGCCCTGCTGGGTTGGGAAGTGAAGAGCATGCGAGCGGGCAAGGCGCAGATCACGGAAGGGTACGTGTTCCTCAAGAACGGCGAGGCATTCCTCTTCGGTGCGCACATCACCCCGCTCATTTCAGCCTCGACCCACGTCGATACCGACCCTACGCGAACCCGCAAGCTGTTGCTGTCGCGGCGCCAGCTCGACCATCTGGTGGGAGCGGTGGAGCGACGGGGCTACACCCTGGTGCCGCTGGAACTGTACTGGAAGAACGGCCGGGCGAAGCTGGCGATCGGCCTTGCGAAAGGCAAGAAACAGCACGACAAGCGCGCCACCGAGAAGGACCGCGACTGGAAGCGCGACAAGAGCCGCATCCTCAAGGCCGCGCGGTATTGAACCTGCCATTTATTGGCCTCATATCGGGATAAGCGATATGATCGTCAGGCAATTGGGGCCGACCGGTTTCGACATGGGTCGCGAAACTCCAGGTGCGTACCGAGGTGCAGGTTCCTCGTTAAACCATTTGCAAACTTATAGTTGCCAATCAAGACAACTACGCTCTAGCCGCCTAATCGCGGCTGAACCTTGGCCGGCTCGTGCTGATGCGAACGGTTGAGGGTAGCGCTCATCAGATAGTGGAGCACACGGGCCTGGGGTGTGTTCAACGAAAATACACCGGGCTGGCTGTTAGCTTTCCCTGCCAGTCGGGTAGCGAGCGGCGAGAACAATAGACACGGCTACGTACGTAGGTCTTGGAACGTAGGGCTTGTGGACGGGGGTTCGATTGAGGCAAGGGAATGCAATGGTCGCCTGCGCCCGAAAGGGTGCAGTGCAAACGGGGCTCATTCGGTGAACCCTGCTGTCGCGTTGGGCGACATGGCAACGCCGAGGGGTGGGAAGAGGCCAACTCTGCCTGCCCTGTAGAGACTCATGGATCGGCCGACCCGGCAACGGCGGGGCCGACACCAGGATTCGCGCGGACGAAGCGCGGATAACACGCCCCGCATCCGGCCCATCGCGCGAGCGATGATGAGGATGAAGGCATAGTCCAGCCCGTCTCGAAAGAGATGGAACGCGCTGTCCCCCCGGCTCCACCAATGTGGACGCTCCCCGGAGAAATCCGGGGAGCTGGTACCTGCCCTTGACAGGCTACGTCCCTACTGCTGCGCGTTCCAGGACTCCGAGTTCATCGGTGCGGCGGACTGGACCACGGTGTTCTGGTTCCACAGGTAGCCGTTGTTCCAGAGGTATCCATTGTTCCACAGGTAGCCGTTGTTCCAGAGATACCCATTGTTCCACAGATATCCGTTGTTCCAGAGATAGCCGTTGTTCCAGAGATAGCCCTGATTCTTCTTGTAGGTGCTGCTCCACAGGTACCCGTCGGCGGTAATCGTGCGCCCACTCGGGTCGAGGAGATAGAACTGGCCGGTGTTCTTCTGGTGTACCGGTCCGCCGTAGTGTGCGGTGCCGGCGAGGTCCTTGGCGATGTTCAGGCCGAGGTTTGCGCAATTGGCGGCCTGGCTGTAGACGGCGTTGTAGGCATTCACCACGCCCATGCCCTGCTGGAAGATGGAGTAGGCGGCCTGGCCGCTGGAACTCACGAGGCTCGAGGCCGAGGCCATCAACTGGCACTTGACCTGATCGGGCGTGAGCGTCGGATTGGCTTGCAGCATCAGGGCGACACTGCCGCTGACCACCGCAGCGGCCTGCGAGGTACCCGACATGACGTACATGCTGTTGGTGGTCGATTGAAATTGCGGATACGAGTTCGGGATCGTCATGCCGCCTTGAGACATGGCGAAGTTCATGAATCCGATCAGGTGGCCGCCCGGAGCGACGATCTCGGGCTTGACGAATCCCTCGTAGGTGGGGCCCGCCGAGGAGAAGGAAGTCACGCCGTTGCCGGCAGGATCAGCCGGGTTCCAGTTGTCCGTCATGGCTCCGACGGTGATCACGTACGGTGTATTGCCCGGGACCGTGATGGACATGGCGGTGGGGCCGTAGTTGCCTGCGGAGGCGACCACCACGACACCGGCCTGCCACAGCTTCATCACCGCCTGATCGATCGGATCGTTCCAGTAGGCAGACTGGGGTTTTGCGCCGAAGGACATGTTGACGACGCGAATGTTGTAGGTCGCCGCATTGGCCAGGATCCAGTTCAGGCCGTTGATGACGTTGGCATAGCTGCCCACGCCGTTGGCATCGAAGGCTCGCACGGCAACCAGGTTCGCATTCGGGGCGATGCCGAGGGGCTCGCCCAGCGAAGAATCCGCGCTGGCGATGATGCTTGCGATGTGCGTGCCGTGGCCGTAGGCGTCGTAAGTGTTGGTGACGGTGCTGGTGGCCGCATCGTACATCGCCAGCAATTTGTTGCTGCCATCCAGCCTGCTGGTGACGGACTTGTTGCCGTACCAGATGCCGCTGTCGAGGACGGCGACCGTGACGCCGTTGCCGAGGATGCCCTGGGCACCCAACAGGTCTGCCTTCACCGTGCTGCGCGCGTAAGGGTCGAGCACCGCGGTCCCGACTCCCTGGGTCTGTACAGTGGTATCGGCAAACAGCTCGAGCGCCGGGTCCCTGCGCAGCCGCGCCACCTGCTGCGGGGTGAGCAGCGCAGAGACACCGTTGATGATCGGCAGCTCGTGCGTCACGCGCCCGCCCGCCCGACGCACCGCAGCCTCGGCGGAGGTCGCGTCTTGCGACTCGATGATGTAACCGCGCCGCGCCCCGGCCGCGCCGGCATCACAGACCAGGAGTACCGCACTGAGTGCGAATACCGCCCCGGCGATACGTGAGACCTGTTTGCTTGCCCTGTTCATTGCTGTCGCTCCGCTGTCCACAACACCCATTTCGGCATGCGGCTATTTCAGCGAAGCGGCACTTTGCGGGGGGTGTTCCTGATTACCGCCGGGGGAGTGCTATATGAGGCATCGGTCGCATAATCGGCCGGGTAAATTCGGGACGCAAGGAACATGTCAAACAGGGCCGCGCGCGCATGGCGGGTACCTGCCGGCTGATCAGGAAATGATCCCCAGTCGCCGCCCGAAGCGCTGATACGGATCGGGCACGTCCTTCATCTGCTCGTGTCGTTCGCGCTGTTCCGCCTGGACCTCGGCGCTGGTCACCACGCCGCAGCCTTCCACGATCCGGTTCATCAGGTTGAACAGGCCGCAGATGCTGATGGCATGGAACAGCGCATCCTCGTTCCACCCCGCCGCGAACACCGCCGCGGCATCGGCATCGGTGATGCGCGAGGGCCTCAGCGTCAACTGGCGCACGTAGGCGAGCAACGGCTTCACCTTCGCATCGACGCAAGGTGAGGCCGGATCCGCCAGCAGCTCGTCGAGGACTCGCGGTTCGATGCCATGCACCTGCGCGACCAGCCGATGCGAGCCGGCGCAGAAGGCGCAGGCGTTCAGCGCCGAGGTATAGGCAGCGATCAATTCGCGCTCGCCGATGCTCAAGGGCGAGGGACCGCGCAGCAGCCGGTCGTGATACTCGAACAGCGGCCCCACTGAGTCAGCGAAGCGGCTGAACACGTCGGCGAGGCCGGGCTGCGCCGGCAACGAGGGGAAGCGGCTCATGCGCTACTATCGCATGGAATGTCGCGACCCACCGCATCGCCCGGGTCCGCCCTGCCGCGCACGGTCTGGGCGCTGGGATTCGTGAGCCTGCTGATGGATGTCTCCTCCGAGATGATCCACAGCCTGCTGCCGCTGTTCCTCGCCAATGTGCTGGCGGCCAGTGCCGTGTCCATCGGCCTGATCGAGGGCATCGCCGAATCCACCGCGCTCATCGTCAAGGTGTTCTCCGGTTCCTTGAGCGATTTCCTCGGCAGGCGCAAGTTGCTCGCGGCGATCGGCTACGCGCTGGGTGCGTTCAGCAAGCCGTTGTTCGCGCTGGCCAGCTCCGCCGGTCTCGTGCTGTTCGCGCGCTTCGCCGATCGCATCGGCAAGGGCATCCGCGGCGCGCCACGCGATGCGCTGATCGCCGATGTCACGCCCTTGGGGCTCCGGGGCGCGGCCTTCGGCCTGCGGCAGTCGCTGGATACCGTGGGCGCCTTCCTGGGGCCGCTGCTCGCCACGGCCCTCATGCTGCTCTGGCACGAGGATTTCCGGGCGGTGTTCTGGGTGGCCATCGTGCCCGGACTTGCGTCGGTGGCGCTGCTGATCCTCGCGGTGCACGAGCCGGCGGCTTCCCGTCCGGCTGAACGACGCGGCAATCCCCTTCGCATCGACAGTCTTCGCCGGCTGGGACGCATGTACTGGTGGATCGTCCTGGTGGGCGCCCTGTTCACGCTGGCGCGTTTCTCCGAAGCGTTCCTCGTCCTGCGCGCGGCGCAGCTCGGCATCCCCGCGGCCTGGGTGCCGGTGGTGATGGTCGCCATGAACCTGGTCTATTCCCTCACCGCCTATCCCGTGGGGCGCTGGTCGGATCGCATCGGACGCCGCGCGCTGCTCGCCGCCGGCATGCTGGTGCTGCTGGCGGCCGACTTCGTTCTGGCGTGGGCCACGTCCGGTCCGGCGGTCATCGCCGGCACGCTGCTCTGGGGGTTGCACCTGGGCCTGACCCAGGGCCTGCTCGCCGCGATGGTGGCGGATGCCGCTCCCGCCGACCTGCGGGGCACGGCCTTTGGATGCTTCAACCTCGTCAGCGGCCTGTCCATGCTGGCCGCGAGCATTGCCGCCGGCATCCTGTGGGATCGGCTCGGCGCTCCGGCCACGTTCTTCGCGGGTGCTGGCATCTGCGTGGCCTCGCTCCTGGCCACGCTGCGCACCCGTTGATCCGGGGGTGCGGGTCCGGGCGCTACTCCGGCGTACGCGCCAGCGGCCGCCGGCGAACCCTCGCGACGGGTGCGCCGGTTCGAACCTCGGCCGTGATGCCGCGCAACTCCCGCTGCGCCGCCTTGCCCACCACGCCCTCCAGCCGGCGATAGCTGCTCACCAGGCGGCGCCCGAAGCTCGTCAGCCTCACACCCCCGCCACCCTTCCCACCGGTCGTTGCCACCGACGCCGGCGTGCGGAAGGAGGCATTGATCGACTCCAGCAGCAGCCAGCCCCGGCGGTAGCTCATGCCCAGGGCCCGCGCCGCGCCCGACAGCGTGCCGGTCTGCTCGATCGCCTCGAGCAGGTCGATCTTGCCCGGCCCGATGAAGCAGCCCGGGTCGAAGTCGATCCGGAAGCGGATCAGCGGGTCAGGCATGGGATCATGACCACGGTGCAGGGACACATGCACGAATGATATGAAAGCCCGGTTGCCGATGGCAAACACGACTGTGTAGACTTCATCGGAATATTCAAATCGATATAACGATGAGGGATGCACATGAAGTCGTTGCTGCGCACGATCGCCGGGCTGGTGCTGCTGATGACCGGTCTCGCCGCGCCGGCCTCGGATCCGGACCGCGCGCAGGTCACGGTGTTCGGCGCCGCCTCGCTGACCAATGCCCTGCAGGACATCGGTGATGCGTTCACGCGCGAGACCTCCATCCCGGTGCGCTTCTCCTTCGCCGCGAGCTCGGTGCTCGCACGCCAGATCGAGAGCGGCGCCCGCGCGGACCTGTTCTTCGGTGCGGATCTCGAATGGATGGACTACCTGCAGGGGCGGGACCTCATCGACCGCGGATCGCGGCGCGACCTTCTGGGCAACCGGCTGGTGCTGATCGCCCCGGCGGCGAGCAAGGTCAGCCTGAAGATCGAACCGGGTTTCCGGCTGCTCGCGGCACTGGGAGGCGGCCGCCTCGCCACCGGCGACCCTGACTCGGTCCCGGCCGGACGCTATGCCCGCAGTGCGCTCACCTCGCTCGGCGTCTGGAACGAAGTGCAGGACCATCTGGTGAGGGCCGAGAACGTCCGCAGCGCGCTCTCATTCGTCGATCGGGGGGAAGCTCCGCTCGGCATCGTCTATGAGACCGACGCCCTCATCGATGCGAAGGTGCGGGTCGTGGACACCTTTCCCTCGGGTTCGCACCTGCCGATCATCTATCCGGTGGCGTTGACCAAGGGAGCGGGCCCGCAGGCCGCCCGGTTCCTGAAGTTCCTGCAGGGGCCCGCCAGCGCCACGATCTTCCACAAGTACGGCTTCAAGACCCTGAACTGAGAATCGCAGCATGCATCACCATCGACGCCTTGCCTCCTCGGGGCTGATCGCCGCACTCGCGGTCGCAACCTCAGGCTTGGCGGCCGAACCTTCGACGCCCGGGCCGGCCACCTCGGTGCAACGGCAGATCGAGGCGCTGCAGAAGGCCCTCGAAGCCCAGCAGGCGCAGATCCAGGCGCAGCAGAAGCAGCTTGCCGCGCAGCAGGCCGAACTCGATGCATTGCGAGCCCAGGCGGTTGCGAATGCGCCCGCGGAACCCAAACAGCCACCCGAGGATCTGCAGGGCCAGGTCGCGAAATTGACGCAGTCCGCCGAGCGGGCCCGGCTCGCTTCCCAGGAAGCGCCGAAATGGACCTTCGCCAATGGCCGGCCAACCATCAGCAGTGCCGATGGCCGCAACTCCCTGTCGGTGCGCGCCATCGTGCAGGGTGATCTCGGACACTACGCGCAGGATCCGGCCGGCACCCTGGCGACGGACTACCGGCGAGGCTCCACCGGCGCCACCGCCAACCGTGAAACCAACGGCGCGCGGGACCTGAGCGACGGATTCAATTTCCGCCGGGCGCGCATCGGCGTCGAGGGCCTGCTGGCACGTGACTTCAACTACCGCTTCGTCATCGAGCTCGCCGGTGCCGGCACCGAAGGACCGACCCGCATCAACGATGCGTGGATCGCCTACAACGGATGGGCGCCACTGTCATTCCAGGTCGGCGCCTTTTCCCCACCCGCGAACCTGGAGGACGCGACCACCCCCGAGGACCAGCTGTTCATCGAGCGCTCCAGCGCGGCGGAGCTCTCCCGAACGCTCGGCGGAGCGGACGGGCGCCTGGGGCTAGGCGTGCGCTCCTCCGGCGCGCGCTGGTTCGGCGCACTGACCCTGACCTCACGCACCGTCAACGATGCGGAAGTCTTCGATTCCCAGACGGCGCTGGTGGGTCGCGCGGCGGGCCTGCTGCTCACCTCGGAGGACTACAACCTGCTGCTCGGTGGATCGGGAACCTATGTCCTGCATCCACCGGACCTGGGTGCGGATGCCACCGGCGCCCGGTACGGCATCCGTTTTCGGGACCGTCCGGAACTGCGACTCGACAGCACCCGGCTCATCGACACCGGCAGCATCAATGCCCGCCACGCCTACGCCGCCGGCGTCGAGTTCGGCGCCAACTGGCACAATTTCTTCCTGCAAGGCGAGAACTACTGGTACGGCATCGAGCGCGCCCGGCCCACGACGGCATCGGACCCCCACTTCTCCGGGTACTACATCGAAGGCAGCTGGGTGATCACGGGCGAGCCCCACCGCTACAACGCGGCCACCGCCTCGTTCCAGAATCCGCGGCCGCGAGTGCCCTTCTCCACCGGCAATGGCTGGGGCGCGTGGGAACTGGCCTTGCGGTACAGCCACGTCGATCTCAACTATCTCGAAGGCGACCCGGGCGCCGCGGCGACGGCGAGTTCGGTCCGCGGCGGCGAACAATCCGTCTTCAGCCTGGGCCTCAACTGGTACCTGAACGCCAACCTGAAATTCCTGCTCGACTACAGCCACGTGAAGGTGGACCGGCTGAATCCGGCGCGCACCGCAAGTCCCATCCCCTTCGGCGATCCACCGCTCACCCCGCCGATCGGCGTGCAGATCGGGCAGGACCTCAGCACCTACGCCCTGCGCACCCAGTTCAGCTTCTAGCCGGGCGCACCCCGTCGGGATCCCATCATCCGGCGGCGCGCGCCGGCGGATCCGGCGCGCCTGACCTCGACTTGTCCATCCCCGGCGCGGCTGTATATCCTTCGGTGCCCGCCGATCCACTCCAACGACAAGGTGATCCATGTTCCATCGAACTGCGATGCGTGCCGCGAACCGGACCGCCCGGCGTTCCGCCCTGCTGTTGCCGGTGCTGGGCGCCCTGGCCTGCGCTGCTGCCTCTGCCGCGAAGCCTTCCGGGTCGCTCTACCCCCTGTACGAACAGCTCAGACAGAAGAAATTCATCGACCTCACCCACAGCTTCGGGCCGGACATTCCCCACTGGAAGGGCATGCCCAACGAGACGGTCAAGGTCCTGTACACCATCCCCAAGGATGGATTCATCATCCAGCAGTTCTGCCACACCGGGCAGTGGGGCACGCACATCGATGCCCCGGCGCATTTCCACGAGGGGTTGAAGAGCGTCGACAAGGTCGACCCGAAGGACATGCTGATGCCCCTGGTGGTGCTCGACGTGCACGACAAGGTGGCGAAGAACCCGGACTACACCCTCACGCTCGAGGATGTGAAGGCCTGGGAGTCCCGGCATGGCCGCATCCCGAAGCATGCCTTCGTGGCCATGCGGACCGACTGGGCCAAGCGCTGGCCGGACAACGATGCCATGGCGAACAAGGACGCGCAGGGCGTGACCCACTACCCCGGCTGGAGCATGCCGGTGCTCAAGCTCCTGTACGAGGAACGTGGCATCGCCGCCTCGGGACACGAGACCACCGACACCGACCCGGGCCTTGCCACCGCCAAGGATGACTACTCGCTGGAGTCGTGGATCCTGAAGCAGGACCACTACCAGATCGAGATGCTCGCGAACCTCGACCAGGTGCCCGAGGCCGGCGCACTGGTGATGGTCAGCTTTCCCAAGGCGCAGGACGGTTCCGGATTCCCGGCGCGCGTCATCGCCATCGTCCCCTGAAGCGCGAGGTGCGCCAGCATGAGCAAACTGATCGAATACGCCGAGGCCAGCCCCGAAGTGCGCGCGGTCTACGATGACATCATGGCGACGCGCAGGATCGACTGGGTCAACAATTTCTGGAAGGCGCTCGCCCATCATCCGCCGACGCTGCGGCGCATCTGGGAGGCCGCCAAGGAAGTGATGGCGCCCGGCGCACTGGATCCTCTCACCAAGGAACTGATCTACGTGGCGGTGAGCGTGACCAACAATTGCCGCTACTGCATCGCCTCGCATTCGGCCGCGGCGCGCAAGAAGGGCATGACCGAGGAGCAATTCCAGGAACTGATCGCCGTCGTCGGCCTGGCCAACGAGACCAACCGCCTGGTTTTCGGGCATGATGCGCCCATCGATCCGCAGTTCCAGAACCCTTGAAGGGCACCATGAGCACCCCCCTCGCCAAGTACTACCGCTGGGCCGACCTGCCGGCCGAGCCGCTGAAGGGCGGCATCACCCGCAAGCTCATCAGCAGCGACCGGCTGATGATCGCGCACGTCATGCTCAAGAAGGGTGATGAGGTGCCGCGCCACGCGCACGAGAACGAGCAGCTCACCTACATCCTGAGCGGCGCGCTGCAGCTTTGGATCGGCGCCAACGATGAACAGACGCAGGTCGTGCGGGCCGGCGAGGTGCTGGTGATCCCCTCGAACGTGCCGCATCGCGCGCTGGCGCTGGAGGACACGCTCGATGTCGATGTCTTCAACCCGCCGCGTCAGGACTGGCTGCAGGGCACCGATGCCTACCTCCGCCGCTGAAAGCCGCCGCACCGTGAATGGCGCACCCGGCGGAGCATCCCCCGGGGCTCCCGCCGGCGGTGCCTGCATCATCGCTCCGGGGGTGAGCGAGGCGCTCGCCGCCTTCCGCCTGCCCGAGACGCTGGGCTTCGGGCTGGTGACGGCGCCGGTCATGTACAGCTGCGAATACGACGGCGGGCAATGGGGCTCGCGCCAGATCCTGAAGCATGGGCCGCTGGAGATCCTGCCCGGCGCGCGCGTGCTGCAGTATGCCGAGCTCGTGTTCGAGGGCATGAAGGCCTACCGCGTCGGGCACGAGCAGCCCAACCTGTTCCGCGCCCACGACCACTGGCAGCGCCTCGCAAACTCCGCGACGCGGCTTTCGATGCCGGTGCTCCCCGAGGAACTCTTCCTCGAGGGCGTGGAAGCGATGGTGCGAGCCTGCGCCGCCTTCATACCCCGGGTGTCGAAGCAGTCGCTCTACCTGCGCCCCTTCGTGTATGGCTCCGAGCCCGGCTACATGATCCGCAATTCCAACACCCTGCGGTACGTGGTGATCGCCAGCCCCAGCGAGATGTACGCGGCCGGGGCCATGAGCGTGGCCATCGAGCGCGTCGACTCACGGGCGGGCCTGGGCGGAACCGGGACCGCGAAGACCGGCGGCAACTACGCGGCGTCACTTAGAGCAACCTCGGCGGCGGGTGCGCGCGGGCACCACGTGGTGCTGTGGCTGGATGCGCCCGAGCATCGCTACGTGCAGGAACTGTCGGGCATGAACCTGTTCGCGGTGATCGATGGCGAACTGCACACCCCGGAGCTGGATGGAACGATCCTGCCGGGCATCACGCGGGACTCGCTCATCGCCATCGCACGCCACCAGGGCCGGCCGCTGCACCAGCGGCGCATGGACGTGAACGAACTGCTGCGGCAGATCAGCAGCGGGCGGTGCAGCGAGTTGTTCGCCTGCGGTACCGCCGCGATCGTTGCGCCGATCGGCCAGCTCGTCGATGCCGACGGCGCCGTTTACGCGCCGCGCGAACTTGACCAGGTCGCGGCACAGCTCAGGGAGTCGCTCCTGTCGATCCAGGAACGGCGGGCGCCGGATCCGTTCGGCTGGGTGCGCGAAGTGCGGGTCGACTGACACCATGACGACTGATTCCACCCTGACGACACCGCGACGGCGGCCCCGGCTCTGGGGACTGGCGCTGGGCACGGCCATCGTGCTGGGCATCGGCCTCACGTTCTGGAGCTGGCTCTCGCTGTCGTGGTCGTACTCCGACGGCGAACGCGCCGGCATCGTGCAGAAGTTCTCGCGCCGCGGCTGGCTGTGCAAGACCTACGAAGGCGAACTGGCGCAGTACGTGGTGGCCGGGGTCGCCCCGCAGATCTGGGATTTCAGCGTGCGCAGCCCGGCCGTTGCGCAGCAGCTGGAAAGGGTGGTCGGCCGCCAGGTCCAGCTCCACTACACCGAGCACCCGGGCCTGCCGACGAACTGCTTCGCCGACACGCGCTACTTCGTCGACCGGGTCACGCTGGTGAACGACCCGGGCGCTCCCGCCGCCAAGCCCTGATCCGCGCCGCCCGCCTCAGCCCTGCCGGAAGGCGGCTCGCGAGCGCCTGACCTGCTCGGTGATCTGCACGGCGGTCTCGAGCGCCAGCAAGCCATCCTCCCCGCCCACCAGGGGCGCACGGCGACTGGCCACCGACTCGAGGAACGCGGCGATCTCGTCCCTGAGCGCATCGCCCTGCTCGAAGTTGCGCTCATCGATGCTCACCGGCGGCATCCCTTCGGGCACCGGCGCGCTCGACTTGCGGATCACGGTGAGGATCTTCTGGTGCAGGTCGATCGACAGATAGGCATCGTCCTCGAACACCCGCAGCTTGCGCTCGGTCTTCAGGCTCACCCGGCTCGCCGTGGCGTTCGCCACACAGCCGTTCGCGAAGCGCAGGCGCGCATTCGCGATGTCGATTTCGCTGGAGAAGACGCTGCTGCCGATGGCATCCACCGCCACCACCGGCGAGCGCACGATGCTCAGGATGAGGTCGATGTCGTGGATCATGAGGTCCAGCACCACATCCACGTCCGTCCCCCGCTGCCGGAACGGGGCGAGGCGCGCCGATTCGATGAAGCGAGGCGCCGCCAGCACCGGTTGCGCGGCCTGGATCACGGCATTGAAGCGCTCCAGGTGGCCCACCTGCAGGATCCGGCCCGCGGCAGCCGCGAGCTCGACGAGTTCGCGGCCTTCTTCCGGCGTCACCGTGATGGGCTTTTCCAGCAGGACGTCCACGCCCGCCAGCAGCGCCTCGCGGGCAATCGCATGGTGCGTGGGAGTGGGCGTGACGATGCTCAGCGCATCGACGCGTCCGAGCAGTTCGCGATAGTCCGCCACCGCCTCGACCCCGAGCTCCCGGGCAACGGATTCACGCGCCTCGGCGCTCGGGTCCGCCACGGCGATGAGCCTGGATTGCTCGAACTGCGCGTACTTCTGTGCATGGAACCGGCCGAGGTAGCCGACGCCGACGACGCCGGTGCGGATCATCGTGGGCCGGCTTTGTCGCGGCGCCACTGGTTGTTCTGGCGATAGGTCTGGCGCAGCTGGAAGATGATGCCGCCGCCGATCCCCGACCCTGCGCCCACGAAGCACAGCAGGCTCCGCCAGGGAGTCCAGCTCCCCTCCCACAGGGACCAGAGCATCATGCCGATGGCGAGCAAGGCGCCGACGATCATGAACACCCAGGGCTTGGCGATGTACAACGGCTCAGGAATCCAGCGCTTCATGGCCCGATCTTACAGCGAGATGGCGTGCATGGTTTACACTGTGTCACATGTGGCTGCAACGGTTCCGTGAACGCTATTCCGATGCGACTCCCCGACAGCGCCTGTACGGAAGCCTCGCCGCCGGCGTGGCCGCGGGCTTCCTGCTGCTGCCGGCGCTGATTTTCCTCGCCGGGATCACCCTCCTGGGTCCCTACGAGGGGGCGAGTCTGCCCCGCCAGTATGGCTCGGTCTACCGCGGACTGTTCCAGGGGAGCCTCGCGAGCTGGCTGGTCGTGCTGGGCCCCGCCCTGCTGATGCTGCTCGCCCGCGGATTGCGGCACTGGTGGCGCCGCAGCGCCGGCTGGGCCTGAAGAAACCGGCCATTTCGCCCTTTCCGCGACGCAAGGTGGCCGGGGCTCCAGCGGGCGGCCATCCCCCTCAAGTTCCGCTCGCGCCGGTCGCTAAGGGTCGCATAAGCCTTCCCGCGCGAGCTTGCGTGCATGACGCCCGAACTGGAACGACAACTGCGCAGCCTCGTCACCTTCCCGACTCCCCCGGGGGTGGCGACGCACATCATCGAGCTCGCCCAGGATCCCGACATCGAGATGGGCAAGGTGGCGGCGGCCGTGAGCATGGATCCGGCGCTGACCACCAAGATCCTGCGCATCGCGAACTCGCCCTTGTATGCGCAACGGCGCAAGAGCGAGAACCTGCGGCAGGCGCTGGTGGTCCTGGGGCTCAACGCGACGCTGACCCTCGCGCTGAGCTTCACGCTGGTGCGATCACTGCGGGGACAGAAGCCCCGCAGCATCGACTACCCCTTCTACTGGCGACGCGTCCTCATCGCGGCGGTCTCGGCACGCGCACTCGGTGAGCACCTGCGCCAGCCGCTGGCCGAGGAGCTGTTCCTGGCGGGACTGCTGCAGGACGTGGGCATGCTCGCCCTCGACCAGGCGCTCCCCGACCTGTATCGGGACCGCGGCCAACTGCAGCGCGATCATCGCGCGCTTGGCGAGCACGAGCGCCGCCAGATCAATGCCGACCACGCGGAGGTCGGGGGCAGCCTCATGGCCAGCTGGCACCTGCCCGAGCGGCTGCACCGCGCCATCTCGGCCTCCCATGCCCTGGAACAGGCGCGGACCGATGCGCCCGATGAGATCTTCAATCGCTGCGTGTCGCTCTCCGGCCTGCTGGCCGACCTGTTCGTGCTCGATGCCGGCCATCGCGATTTCGCCTCGTCCGCGCAGTGCGTGGAACGCAGCCTTGGCCTCGACAAGCATGCGTTCGGCCAGGTGCTGGGAACGATCAGCGGACTGATTCCGGACACGGAAGCCATTTTCGAGACCGACCTGCGCGCCGGGTCCAATCCCGAACTCATCCTCGAACAGGCCCGGGACATCCTGATGATCCGCAATCTGCAGGCGCTGCGCGAAGTGAACACGCTCAAGTCGACGGCGCACAACCTGTCGACGCGGGCGCTCGAACTCGAGGAAGAGGCGCAGCGCGATGCGCTCACCGGCGCCTACAACCGGCCCTTCCTGGACGCTTACCTTGCGCGCGAGTTCGAACATGCGAGCCGCAACGAATGGCCGCTGAGCATCGCCTTCGCGGACCTCGACAACTTCAAGAAGGTCAACGATTCCTTCGGTCACCAGGCCGGTGACCGGATCCTCCAGGCCGCCGCCCGAATCCTCAAGGGCAACACGCGCGAGACCGACATGGTCGCCCGTTATGGCGGCGAGGAATTCATCATCGCCCTGCCGACCACCGATGCGGACACGGCCCGCGCCATCTGCGATCGCATCGTGCACGCCTTCCAGTCCGCACGGCACGACCTCGGCACCGGGCAGACGACGGTCACCATATCCATCGGCTGCGCCACCCACAGTGCGCAGACCCCGTTCAGGTCCGTGAACGACTTCGTGCGGGCGGCCGACCAGGCGCTCTACACGGCCAAGCTCCAGGGCCGCAATCGTGCGGTGCGGTTCGATCCGCAGGAGCCGCTCCAGCCGGTGCGCGCCCGCTGAGCCGCGCACGGCCACGGACATAATGTCCGTGCGTCATTGGGGATGATCACAAAACGCAGCGGTGCGGATTGCCGCGCCCGCCGACAGTTGGGAACATGGCCTCGCGCAGGGGGCGTACATGTCAGACCCATCACTGGAACTTTCATCGGGCGATCTTTTCACCTATGGCGTGGCGGAGCTGGCTCGCGCCGAGCGAGCCGTCGGGGCATCCCCCGGCAATCCAAGGTCGGCAGCGCGTCCCGCGCCGCGACGGACCCCTTCGCCAGCGCCGGGGTTCGATCCCTACAACAGCACGGGCGGCTTCGACCGGCGCAATGCCTGGAAGAGCATTCGCAAGCGCTGAACCAGCGCGCTGAGGCCGGTTTCTCAAGGCGATGGCTGGGGTGTACCGCCAGGCTCGCGACCTTCGGCAGGCCGCTGCGCCTCCCGCGCCGCCCTGAATTCGCTTCGCGGCGCCCAGTTCGGGAACCGCCAGTCGTGCGCAAGCCGTGCGCCCAGCTCGTAGTACAGCGCCAGGTCCTGCATCGTGCCCCGCAGGTCCCAGTCCGCGGACCAGGCATCCTGGAACTGATGTCGCCGGTGACGGCGATAATCCTCCCGTTGCGCCTGCCCGAAGGCCGGCCCGCGGGCACTGTCGTCGATGCCCGCCCGCGCGATCATCACCGGCACGCCGGCACGGGCGAAGGGATAGGCATCGGACTCGTAGAAGCCACCGAGCTCGGGGCGGACCTCGCCGCGCAGCTCACGCCCCTGCAGGATCGCACTGACGCGGACGACGGCATCCAGCTCAGAACCCCCGAGGCCCACCACCTCGACGTCCCGCGTCGGCCCGCCGATGTGCGCCTGCTCGATGTCGATCACGGCCACGGTGTTGCGCAGCGGCAGCAGTGGATGCCGGACGTACCAGTCGCTGCCCTGCCCCTCCCATTCCCCCGCGGTGGTGAACAGGAACACGAGGGATCGCTGAGGAGCCGGCGAGCGGGTGAAGGACTGCGCCAGCGTGAGCAGCGCCGCCACCCCGCTGGCATTGTCGATGGCCCCCGGCAGGACCTTCTCCGCCCCCTGTTCCAGCCCTGACCCGAGGTGGTCCCAGTGGGCGAGGTACACGACGTATTCACGGGCGCGCCCGGAACCGGGGATCATCGCCGCGAGATTGACCGAGGCGAGGTGACGCACCCCCACGGCGCCGCGCAGCTCCGCGCTGATCGGCAAGGTGCGCGGCAGGAAGCCCTGGCGGGAGGCCGCCAGGAGCAGCGATGCAGCGTCCTGTCCTGCGAAGCCGAGCAGGCGCCTTGCGGCATCCCCCCGGATCCATCCCTGCACCGTCAGTCGATCCACAGATTCCCCGGCCTCGGACAGTTCCAGCCAACGGCCATCGGCAGTGGCCTGCAGTGCCTCCCAAGGCAGTCCGAAGGCCGCCTCCTCGTGCAGGATCAGCGCCGCCGCCGCGCCGCGCCGCGCCGCTTCTGAGAACTTGTAGGCCGCGCGACCGTAGCCAGACTGCTGATCGCCGCGGAACAGGCTCCTGCCATCGGCGAAGAAACCAGGATCGCGAGGCAGGATGATGACCGTCTTGCCGCGCACGTCGAGCCCGGCGTAGTCATCCCAGCCATATTCCGGCGCCACGACGCCGTACCCCACGAACACGACCGCGCTGTTCGCCACATCGACGCTGGCCGCGGAACGGCGTGTCCACAGTGAGACATCCAGGGCCGGTGTCAGGGTCATCGAACCGCGGGCGGAGCGCAGCGTCACCGCACTCGACCCCGCCAGGCGCAGTTCGTCCAGCGCCACGGGTTGCACGAACTCGCGGCCATTGACCGGCTTCAATCCGAGGCGGTGAAACTGGTCGAGCAGGTAAGCCACGGTGCGTTCTTCACCGGGGGTACTCGGCCGTCGCCCGGCGAATTCCGCGGAAGACAGGCTCCGCAGGTGCGAATTGAAGGTGTCCTCGTCCGGGGCCGGTGAGAGCACGGGAGGCGGCTTGCCGGCGCAGGCGGCGAGCAGCAGCAGCCCTCCCAGCGCCAGGAACGAGCGGCGATGGGCCCTCATCCGCCAGGGCCGCGCGGCCAGTACAGCAGGGCGATGACGGTGATGCAGGCCACCGTTGCGGTGTGGGCCCAGAATCGCCAGGGACGCTCCCGGACCTGCCCGCTGAAACTGCCGGCGCTTGCCGCGGTCAATATGGCGAATGCCAGGAGGCTGGTCAGCAAATGCCGGAATTCGAGGGCCAGTTCGGGGTGCCGGGGCGCCAGGATCGCGAAATCCACGAGCACGGCGGCGAGACCGAAGGTGATGGAGGCCGCGGAACCCAGCAGGATGCCGATCAAAACGGTGAAGGGGCGCATGGGGAACGGGTCGGGTAAACTTGTACTCTCAAGGGCTTGCCGGCAGGCCTCGAGCGGCCGGAGGCGAAGCTTACAGGAGATCGCACGCGGTGTTGAATGCCACACCCAAGGGCTCACTGATGCGCTGGATGGCGGGGCTCACCCTGTCCGCCGGCGCGGTTGCCCTCGCCGCCCTGCTCGGGGCCGCGAGTTCCCCTCCGCCGCAGGCCAAGGCGGCCAGCGGGCTCACCCCTACCGAGCAACAGAACTACGTGGCGCGCCGCATCAGCGAGATCGTCGCGCGCGAGCACTACCGGCGCGCGCCCCTGGATGACCGGCTGTCGAGTCTCATTCTCGACCGCTACCTGGATGCCATCGACGGCAGCCGCAGCTACTTCTACGCTAGCGACGTCGCGGAGTTCGAGCGATACCGCTACGAACTCGACGATGCCATCAAGTCCGGCGACGTGGAGCCGGCCTTCGCCATCTTCCGGCGCTTCCAGGACCGCTCGCGCGAGCGGATCGCGTACGCCACCTCGCTCCTCGCCACCAAGCCGGACTTCGACCTCGACGAGTCGTTCAACTTCGATCGCGAGAAGGAGCCCTGGCCCGCAAGCCAGGCGGAGATGAACGAGCTGTGGCGCAAGCGCGTGAAGAACGATGCCCTTTCCCTGATGCTGGCGGGCAAGGCCTGGCCGGAAGTTCAGGACACGCTGCGAAAGCGCTACGACCGCGTGTCGAAGCGGCTGGACCAGAGCAAGAGCGAGGATGTCTTCGAGGCATTCATGAATGCCTACGTGCTCTCGCTCGACCCGCACTCGAACTACTTCTCGCCCCGCAACTCCGAGGAATACAACATCCAGATGAGCCTGTCCTACGAGGGCATCGGCGCCTCGCTCCAGCTCACCGACGACTACGTCACCGTCATCGACGTCATCGCCGGCGGACCGGCGGCGGTCAGCGGCAAGCTCTCGGCGAACGATCGCATCACCGCGGTGGGCGAAGGCAAGGCGGGCGAGCTGACCGATGTGATCGGCTGGCGGCTGGATGATGTCGTGCAGCGCATCCGCGGGCCCGGCGGCACCGTGGTTCGCCTGCAGATCCTGCCCTCCGGCGCGGCTCCCGGCTCGGCGCAGCGCGTCGTCGAGTTCACCCGCAACCGTGTTTCGCTCGAGGCACAGGCCTCGCAGAAGAGCATGAAGACCGTGGTGCGCAACGGCAAGGAGATCAAGATCGGCGTGATCTCGGTGCCGAGCTTCTACCAGGATTACGATGCCAGCCGTGCCGGCGCCAAGGACTTCCGCAGCACCACGCGCGACGTGCAGCGGCTGATCGGCGAGCTGCGCAAGGATGGCGCCCAGGTGCTGATCATGGACCTGCGTGCCAACGGCGGCGGCTACCTGCCGGAGGCCGAGTCGCTCACCGGGTTGTTCATCGAGAAGGGTCCGGTGGTGCAGCTCCGCGACACCACCGGCCACATTGAGGTGGACGACGACCCGGATCCGGCGCTGGTCTACGGCGGACCGCTCATCGTGCTGGTGGACCGCTTCAGCGCCTCGGCCTCGGAGATCTTCTCCGGCGCGATCCAGGACTATGGGCGGGGCATCATCGTCGGCCAGCAGACCTACGGCAAGGGCACGGTCCAGAACGCCCATCCGCTCAACTACACCATCTTCGGCCGCAAGCCCGATCTCGGGCAGCTCAACGTCACCATCGGCAAGTACTATCGCGTGACCGGCGAGAGCACGCAGGACCGCGGCGTCGTTCCCGACATCTCCCTGCCCTCGCTGATCAACGCGAACGAGGTCGGCGAGAGCACCCGCGACCGGGCGCTGCCCTGGGACCACATCGAGGCGGTGAATTTCCAGCCGGCCAGCGATCTGAAGTCGGATGTCGGCCGCCTCACGCGCCTGCACGAGGAGCGCACCGCGAACAGCCCCGAATTCCGCTACGTGCGCGACGACGTCGCCGCGGTGGATGCGGTGCGCTCGCAGAAGACCGTGTCGCTGTCGTTCAAGGTGCGCGAAGCCGAGCGCAAGCGGCTGGAGGCGGACCGGCTGGCCCGCGAGAACGCGCTGCGCACGGTGCAGGGCAAGCCGGCCTACAAGTCGCTGGAAGAGATCAAGGACGATGCCACCGCCTCGATCCTGCTGGAGGAGACCGCGCAGATCGCGGCCGACTATGCGCAGCTCAGCGCCGGGCGGCACGCGAATCCGCCCACCCAGGCCAGGCGGCTGAACGATCCGGCGGCCGCCGCCAGTCCCTGATTCCCCGGCGGCGCCGATGCCTGCGCTGCGGGCCTCGGCTCAGCGCAGCATCAGCGTGTAGATGTCCCAGTAGTCCTCGGCGAGCACGTTCCAGGCCACCGGGGCCGGCGCCGGGGGCTCTTTCTTCATGACGTCCTCGTTGCCCGATTCCACCAGCGAGTCCGCGCTGGGCACCGTGTCCGAGTCGTTGCGGTAGGAACACCGGGCGCGATGGCGCTCGATCTTCGACTTGACCTGTGGAGCGACGTCGCGCTCGCTGCGCGCGGCGGCCATGCCCTTCTGGATCTCGGCCATCATCGCATCGCACTGCGCCCGTGCGCCGAAGTTCATCTCATGAACGCGCCGGGCGATGACTTCCTTCGCCCGAGTCGCGAGCCCGAGCGCCTGCAGCCGTTCGCACAGCACCTCGGCATAGCCGATGATCGCGAGGTTGATGGTACGGCGGGCTTCCAGCGAAATGCCGAGGAATTCGGGCAGGGGTTCGTTCTCCGCTGCGCTGCGCTCGGCGTGCAGATCGCCAAGCGTGGCGTCGGTGGCGGCCACCCGGCGCCGCTGCTCCTCCATCTCCGCGCCCAGGCGGCGGCGGGTGAAGTAGTGCCAGAAGGCCTTGAGCGAGGCCTGGCGTTCCTGGAGAGCGGCCAGTCGCTTGCGCTCGCCGTCCGCCGCGGATGCCGCTTCCTGCAGCCGCACGGCCACGTCGGCCACCCGGGCCTGGCGGCGTGCGCTGACCTCCGCATCGTGGCGCGCACGCTCGCGCGCCTCCTGCTGGCGCTGCAGGTCGGAGGCGAACCCGGAGATCTGCTGATGGCAGACCTTCCAGAGCGCACGGAGCTGGAAGTACACCAGTGCGGAGAAGGCCATCACCGGGTCGCCGAGCTGGTCTCCCAGCGCGTCGAGCTGCTCCTGCACGCGGATGGTGGCGCCTTCCTGCTGCTTCAGGCGGTCGCGCAGCAGGTGGAATTCGTCCTGCAGGTCGGCGTACGCCTTCTTCAGGCCGGCGCGGTTCTGGAAGAGCTGCATGAGCCGCTCTTCATCCTGCTGCGCGGAGCTTTTGAAGCCGAGTTTGTCGATCAAGTCGCCGCCCTTTCGCGAAGTGCCAACTGGCACGACGGGGACGCGGCTCCGCTTCAGAACCGGTGGCCTCGTTCGGCGCAGTATTCGAGCCACTTGTTTAACATCATGTTCCGGCTCCAGCGCTGATCCAGTTCACGCTTGAGTCCCGCCTGCAGGGCTCGCAGCTGGGGATGCCGGCAGCTGCCTGCAAAACTGCGAACTTCCGCAAGCCTCGCATCGTGATACACGCACACCTCGAGGTCCGGATCGGGGACTCGCGCGCCGTCCTGCTCGAATTCGTAGGAAAGCCGCAGCAGGCTCGTGTAGGGACTGTGCTCGATGATGGTGAGATGCAGGTCACAATCGGAAGGGACCTGCGAGAGGCAGTGCCCGTTCAGCGATGCGAGATCCGCGGCGAGCCACTTCAAACGGACGAAATTGCTCTCGTACAGCGTCATGAGTCCCACGAAGCTCGAGGGACGCGCTCGCCAGCTCGTTGCACACCAGGAATCCGCGATCATGGCCCGACTATAACACGCGATCTGCGCACCTCAGGGGCGTACGCGTCTCTCAATTCCGGTGAAATCCAGGATGCGGCTCGAGATCTCCTCGATCGAGCACTCGGTGGTGTCGAGGAACGGGATGTTGTGCTGTGAGAACAGCGCCTCCGCCGCCCGCACTTCGAACGCCACCTGCTGGGCGGAGGCGTAACGGCTTTCGGGCCGGCGCTCGTTGCGGATCTGCTGCAGGCGTTCGGGCTTGATGGTGAGGCCGAACAGCTTGCGCGAATTGCCCGCGAGCGGCTTCGGCAGCCGGCGCGATTCGAGGTCGTCCTCGGTGAGCGGGAAGTTCGCGGCGAACACGCCGTACTGCATGGCCAGGTACAGGCAGGTCGGGGTCTTGCCCGAGCGGGACACGCCGACGAGGATGACATCGGCGCGGTCGTAGTTGTGGCGGGTCGAGCCGTCATCATTGGCGAGCGCGAAATTCGTCGCGTCGATGCGCATCGCGTAGGTGTGCGAATCGGCCATGCCGTGCGCGCGCCCCGCCTTGTGCGAGGACTTCATCTTCAGCTCCTTCTCGAGCGCGCCCATGAAGGCATCGAAGCAGTCCATGAACAGGCCGGTGCTGCGGCGAACGACGTTGCGGATCTCATCCTGCACCAGCGTGCTGAAGACGATGGGACGAATGCCCTCCTCGGCCGTCGTCAGATCGATCTTCCGCACCGCCTCCAGCGCCTTGTCAACGCTGGAGATAAATGGCAAAGTCACTTTCCTGAATTCGACCCCGTCGAACTGGGTCATCAGGCTGTGCCCCATCGTCTCCGCCGTGACTCCGGTCTGGTCGGAGACAAAAAAAACAGTCCGTTTGTTCACGTTGGGTCAAAATACCCACTTGTTGAATCAAGAACAAGCTGTGGCCCCATGAATCCCTACGTGATCCCGTTCGATCGACTGAAGATGAGCGACATCGAACTGGTGGGCGGCAAGAACGCCTCCATCGGCGAGATGATCTCCGGCCTGGCGGGACTGGGCGTGAGCGTTCCGGGTGGGTTCGCCACCACTTCCCACGCCTATCGCGACTTCCTCGCGCAAGGGGGACTCGACCAGCGCATCCGCGCAGCGCTCGGCGCACTCGATGTCGATGACATCGAGGCGCTCACGCACACCGGGTCGCAGATCCGCGGCTGGATGCTCGCCACGCCCTTCCCGCCCCGACTGCAGGAAGAGGTGGTGAAGGCCTGGCGCGCCATGGGCCAGGGCGCCGAATTCGCCGTCGCGGTGCGTTCCTCCGCCACCGCCGAGGACCTGCCCGAGGCCTCCTTCGCGGGCCAGCAGGAAACCTTCCTGAACGTGCGCGGCGAGGAACAACTCCTGAAGTGCATGCACGAGGTGTACGCCTCGCTGTTCAATGACCGCGCCATCGCCTACCGGGTGCACAACAAGTTCGACCACTCTCACGTCGCCCTGTCGGTGGGCGTGCAGTACATGGTGAGGAGCGATCTGGGCAGTTCCGGCGTCATGTTCACGCTGGACACCGACTCGGGCTTTCGCGACGTGGTGTTCGTCACCGCCTCGTACGGCCTGGGCGAGACCGTGGTGCAGGGCGCGGTCAACCCGGACGAGTTCTACCTGTACAAGCCCGCGCTGCGCGCCGGGCGGCCGGCGGTCCTGCGACGCAACCTCGGCGCCAAGGCGATCAGGATGGAATACGCCCCCGCGGGCCAGAAGGACCGCGTGCGCACCGTCGATGTGCCGCAGGCGGATCGCGACCGCTTCAGCCTGAGCGATGCGGACCTCATTGCGCTCGCGAACCAGGCATTGCTCATCGAAAAGCATTACGGCACGCCGATGGACATCGAGTGGGCCCGCGATGGAGCCACGGGCGCCATCTACATCCTGCAGGCGCGGCCCGAGACCGTGCAGAGCCGCGCCGGACGCACCATCCAGCGCTACACGCTGAAGTCCCGCTCCAAGGTGCTGGTCACCGGACGCAGCATCGGCCAGCGCATCGGCGCAGGTCCGGTGCGCATCATCAAGGACGTGAAGGAGATGGCGCGCGTGCAGGCGGGCGATGTGCTGGTCGCCGACATGACCGATCCTGACTGGGAGCCGGTGATGAAGCGAGCGGCGGCCATCGTCACCAACCGCGGCGGACGCACCTGCCATGCGGCCATCATCGCCCGTGAACTGGGCATTCCGGCGGTGGTGGGGAGCGGTGATGCCACGCAGAAGCTGACCGAGAACCAGGCGGTGACGGTGTCCTGCGCGGAAGGCGATACAGGGTATGTCTACGACGGCGCCCTGCCCTTCGATCACCAGGCCATCGAGCTGGATGCGCTGCCGAAGATCGGCGTGCGCATCATGATGAACGTCGGCAATCCCGACCGCGCCTTCGATTTCGCGGGCATCCCCCACCGGGGCGTCGGGCTTGCGCGGCTGGAGTTCATCATCAACCGCATGATCGGCGTCCATCCGCGCGCATTGCTCGAGTTCGAGCGCCAGCCGCCGGAGCTGAAGGAGGCGATCCGGCGCCAGATGCACGGCTACGCCGGGCCGATCGAGTTCTACGTGCAGAAGCTCGCCGAGGGCATCTCGCAGATCGCCGCCGCGTTCGCGCCGGAGCCGGTCATCGTGCGCCTCTCGGACTTCAAGTCCAACGAGTACGCGAACCTCATCGGCGGCAAGCAGTTCGAACCGCACGAGGAGAATCCCATGCTCGGGTTCCGCGGCGCCTCGCGCTACGTGGATGAGCAGTTCCGCGCCTGCTTCGAGCTCGAATGCCAGGCGCTGAAATACGTGCGCGAGCAGATGGGCCTGACCAACGTGCAGGTCATGGTGCCGTTCGTGCGCACCGTGAACGAGGCCCGGCAGGTGACGGAGCTGCTGGCCGCGAGTGGACTGAAGCGCGGCGAGAACGGCCTGAAGCTCATCATGATGTGCGAGCTGCCCACCAACGCGCTGCTGGCGGACAAGTACCTCGAGTATTTCGATGGCATGTCGATCGGCTCGAACGACATGACCCAGCTCACCCTGGGGCTCGACCGGGATTCAGCCATCGTCGCGAAGCACTTCGATGAACGCGACGAGGCGGTCAAGGCGCTGCTGGCGATGGCGATCAAGACCTGCAAGGCGCGCGGAAAGTACATCGGCATCTGCGGCCAGGGCCCTTCCGACCACCCCGACTTCGCGCGCTGGCTGGTCGATCAGGGCATCGACAGCATCTCGCTGAACCCGGACACGGTGGTCGAGACCTGGATGTTCCTCGCCGGGCCTGGTGCGACCTAGTGTCGATTCGGGACACCAGGGATGTTCAGTCCGGCAGGCGCAGGAAGTGCTCGCGGTAGAACGCCAGTTCCCGGATCGAATCCCGGACATCATCCAGCGCCAGATGCGTGGAGGACTTTCGAACCTGGCGGGCGAGCTGCGGCGCCCATCGCAGCGCGAGCTCCTTGAGCGTGCTCACGTCCAGGTTCCGGTAGTGGAAGAACTTCTCCAGCGCCGGCATGCTGCGCACCAGGAAGCGCCGGTCCTGGCAGATGCTGTTGCCGCACATCGGCGAGCGTCCCGGCTCGACCCACTGGGCGAGGAAGGCGAGCGTGGCCGACTCCGCCCCGGCCTCATCGATCCGCGAATCGCGCACGCGTTGGGCGAGTCCCGAGCCGCCGTGCTGCTTCTGATTCCACTCATCCATCGCCGCCAGCGCGGCTTCCGGCTGGTGCACGGCGATGACCGGCCCGTCGGCGAGCACCACCAGGTTGGGGTCGGTGACGATGGTGGCAATCTCGATGATGCGGTCCTGGTCCGGATCCAGCCCCGTCATCTCCAGGTCGATCCAGATCAGGTTGTCGGCGGATTTCACGCGGGGGCTCCTCGTTGACCGGTCGCAGTGTAGCAGCCGGTGCAACCCCGGACAGCGATGCGATCGAGGGCCGGGTGCTCGCCAGCTTCGGCCGCACGGCACTCGTGAAGGCGGCCGACGTTCGGCATTGCTCCATCCGCGGCCGGCGCCTGAAGGTGCTGTGCGGTGACCGCATACGGTTCCTCCCGCAGGGCGGGAGCGGAATCATCGTGGACCTGCTGCCGCGATCCAGCCAGATCGAGCGCCTCGACAGCCGCGGCCGCAGCGAGCCCATGGCCGCCAACGTGACGCTGCTCGCCGTCGTGCTCGCACCCGAACCCAGGCCGGACTGGTTCGTGATCGACCGGTTCCTCGCCGCCGCCGCCATCAAGGATCTCCCCGCGCTGCTCGTGGTCAACAAGGCCGACCGCGGAATCGGGGATCTTCTGGCTCCGCTCGAAGGCTATGCACAGGCGAAGGTGCCGCGACTGGTGGTGAGCGCCCGCGACCCCGCGAGCTTGCAGCCGCTGCGCGATGCGCTGCGAAACGGCAACACCCTCATGGTGGGCCAGTCGGGCGTGGGCAAGTCCTCGCTGATCAACGCCCTGCTGCCGGACGCGGACGCGCAGACCGCCGCCCTGACACGGGACGAGGAAGGACGGCACACGACGACCACCGCGCGACTGTACGAGCTGGACGCGCAGTCCTCGCTCACCGATGCGCCCGGCGTGCGCGACTTCGCGCCACCGGCGCACATCCGCCGCGCCGCGGAACGGGGATTCGCGGAAATCCATGCGCTCGCCGCCGGCTGCCGGTTCAACGACTGCCGGCATTTCGCCGAGCCGGGATGCGCGGTGCGCGCGGCCGTCGCGGCGGGCGCAATGGATCCGCGCCGCTACGAAAGCTACCGGCGGCTCAGCCGCCTGTACGAATCGTTTCAGGACACCTGAGTGCGGCCGGCCAGCGCGTGCGCCAGGGTACCGCCGTCGATGTATTCGAGCTCACCGCCCACGGGCACACCGTGCGCGATGCGCGAGACCCGCACGCCGCGGCGCAGGCCGATCTCGCCGAGGTAATGCGCCGTGGCCTCGCCTTCGACGGTGGGATTCGTCGCCAGGATCACCTCGCGCACCTCGCCGTCCTCGAGCAGGTGTTCGAAGCGGTCCAGGCCGAGTTCCGAGGGCCCCACGCCATCCAGGGGCGACAGATGTCCCATGAGCACGAAATACCGGCCACGGTAGCCGCCGGACTGCTCCACGGCCACGACATCGGCCGGTGACTCGACCACGCAGAGCTGCGACCCATCGCGCTGCGAGGACGCGCAGATGCTGCACAGCTCGCCCTCGGTGAACATGCGGCAGCGACGGCAGCGGCCGATGTCACGCAAGGCAGCGCCCAACGCCTCGCCCAGCCTGCCCGCGCCCTCGCGGCCGCGCTCGAGCAGGTGGAAGGCCATGCGTTGCGCGGTCTTCGGCCCCACGCCCGGCAGGCAGCGCAGTGCGTCGATGAGGCGTGCGAGTGCCGGGGTGTACTTCATCCCCGGCTTGTCAAAATGGCAGCTTCATGCCTGCCGGGAGGTTCATGCCGGACATGAGCCCGGAGTACTTCTCGGCGGTGCGAGCTTCGATCTTGCGCGCCGCATCGTTGCAGGCCGCCGCGAGCAGGTCCTCGAGCATCTCCTTGTCCTCGCGCAGGAGCTGCGGCTCCAGGCTCACCTTCACCGTCTCGTGACGACCGTTCATCGTGACCTTGACCATGCCGCCGCCGGCTTCACCGACGACCTCGAGCGAGGCCAGCTCCGCCTGCGCCTTCTTCATGGTCTCCTGCATCTGCTGCGCCTGGCGCATCAGGTTTCCCAATCCACCTTTCATCATCTGACTTCTCTTTACGTTCCCTGGACAGGCTTGACCGAACCACCCTCGATGGCGGCGCCGAAACGATCCCGCAGCGCGCGAACCGCCGGGTCCTTGTCGAAGGACTGCACCGCGTCCTCGGAGCGCTGCTGCTCCTCGCGCGCGCGCTGGCGCGCCGGCGTCGCCACCTCGGCTTGTGCGGATTCGATCACCACCCGGATCGGACGTTCCATGAAACGGCTGATCTGCTGCACCAGGCGGTCCTCGACCTGCTGGGTGCGCCGGTCCGCGGCCCGGGGATCCAGGGCCAGCCGCAGGACATCCTGCTCGAAGGACACGGGGATGCAGTTCAGCGCGAACTGGCGAATCATGCCGGACAACTGCGCATCTTCGACGATCCTGGGCCAGGACGCGGCATCCACGGCCCTGCTGGCGCCCGGCGATGGCCGCGCGGCGGATAGCGTCGCAGCAACCGGAGCGACGGAGCCGGCGCCGCCCGCGGGAACCCGCGCCGCCTGGGTCGACGGTGCCGCCTGGGTCGACGGCGCCGCCTGGGTCGACTGTGAAGCCTCCTCCGGCCGGAACGCCAGCATGCGCAGCAAGGTCATCTCGAAGCCCAGGCGCGGGTCCGGCGCCTGCGGCAGGTCGCGACGCCCGCCCAAGGCGATCTGGTAATAGAGCTGCACGTCCTCGGGTGCCAGCGCGGTGGCAAGCGTGGCCAGCGGCTCATCGTCCTGCTCGGGATCCCCGGCCGCTGCCGCCGGCACCACCTGCAGCACCGCCAGGCGCTGCAGGAGCGCTGCCAGCTCGATCAGTGCCCGGTCGTAGTCCGGTGCATCGCGATCGAGCTCGGCGACCTCGGCCAGCACGGCCGGTCCATCCCCGGCGCCCAGGGCCGCGAGGATCCGCAGGACCTGGCCGCGATCGATGGTGCCGAGCATGGCGCGCGCGTGGGCCTCGCTGCAGTCAGCGCCGCCGAAGGCGATGAGCTGATCCATGAGGCTCAGGGCATCGCGCAGGCTGCCTTCCGCCGCGCGGGCGATGAGCGCGAGTCCCGCCGGCTCGTAGGTGATGCCCTCGGCCCCGGCGATCTCCTCCAGCCGCCGGGTGATGAGCGCCGCGGACAGCCGCTTCAGGCTGAATTGCAGGCAGCGCGACAGCACCGTCATCGGCAGCTTCTGCGGGTCCGTGGTCGCCAGCAGGAACTTGACGTGCGGCGGCGGCTCCTCGAGCGTCTTGAGCAACGCGTTGAAGGAGTGGTTCGAGAGCATGTGCACCTCGTCGATGAGGTACACCTTGTAGCGGGCGCGGGTGGGTGCGTACTGCACGTTGTCGAGCAGCTCGCGCGTGTCGTCCACCTTGGTGCGCGAGGCCGCATCGACCTCGATCAGGTCGATGAACCGGCCCTCATCGATCTCGCGGCACGCCGAGCACACGCCGCAGGGGTTCGAGGAGACCCCGGTCTCGCAGTTGAGCGACTTGGCGAGGATCCGGGCAATGGTGGTCTTGCCGACGCCGCGGGTGCCGGTGAACAGGAAGGCATGGTGCACCTTGCCGCTGTCCAGCGCGTTGGCCAGGGCCTTCAGCACGTGCTCCTGGCCGACCATCTCGGAAAACTTCTTCGGCCGCCACTTGCGGGCGAGGACGAGATAACTCATTCGAGCAGTGTAACCCACCGACGATGGAGGCGGCCCGCGCCCGCTTCGACTCCGGCGCCCGATCGAATCCGCTACCGCTGCTCCCTTCCGGGCCTGACGGGGTTCGTGGCTGATCGTCGCGAAGCTGCGGACGCGAGCCACCATGGACCTTCAAACTGGCGGAGAGGGAGGGATTCGAACCCTCGAACATCTTTTGGGATGTTACTCACTTTCCAGGCGAGCGCCTTCGACCACTCGGCCACCTCTCCGGTGCGCCCCGCCTCGTCGAGCGTCCACGTAGACTTACGCGGGCGCAAGGGTACCGTAATGGCCTCTCCAGGCGCAAATGAACGGCAGGACCCTCGCGCTGGCCGGGCCCGTGGGCCAGCCTCGCACAACGGCGGGACGGGTCAGCTCTGCGGCAGCGGCTTGGCGGGAGGCGCGGGCCGGTAGGCCGGTGGTTCCTCGAGGCAGGCATCCTTGGGTCCGCGCACGGGGATGCCCGCCACCGGCTCGGGGATCACCAGCGCCGTCGAGGTGTTCGGCGCGTCCAGGCCCGCCGGTACGTGCAGTGCCGGCAACTGCTGCGCGTGGCGATATTCCTGATCGGCATGGCAGCCGGTGCGGCCGCGCAGGAAATGACAGCCGCCGAGGGCGAGTACCGCCATGAACAACGCCAGCAACCGCAACTGATGACTCATGCCGCCCGACCCTCGCTGTGCAAACCCGCCCTGTGCATCGCCCGCCGGACCACGTCCCGGTTCGCGGCGGACAATTCGACCAGCGGCAGGCGGATTCCGTTCCCGATGAGGCCCATCTGCGCCAGCGCCCATTTCACGGGGATGGGGTTCGCCTCGACGAAAAGATCGCGGTGGAGCGCGGCGAGGCCGGCGTCGATTTCCCGTGCGCGCGGCAGGTCCTGCCGCAGCGCCGCCGCGCAGGCCTCATGCATCTGGCGCGGCGCGATGTTGGCGGTGACCGAGATGACGCCGCGCGCCCCGAGGCTCATCAGGTCGAGATTGGTCGCATCATCTCCCGACAGCAGGACGAAGCCTTCCGGACACATCGCCCGCAGCTCGGCCCCACGCTCCCGCGTTCCCACGGCTTCCTTGAGCGCGACGATGCGCGGGTGTTGCGCGAGGCGAGCCACGGTGGCCGGCAGCATGTCCACGGCGGTGCGCGAGGGGACGTTGTAGAGGATGACCGGGACGGCGGAGGCATCGGCCGCGGCCGTGAAGTGCCGGTACAGCCCTTCCTGCGGGGGCTTGTTGTAGTACGGCGTGACCAGCAGCAGGCCATCGACACCCAGTGCCGAGAGCTCGCGCACGCGCGCCACCGTACCTGCGGTGCTGTTGGTGCCGGCGCCCACCACGACGGGCGTGCGGCCGCGGCACATCGTCACCGCGCGACGCGTGAGCTCGGCCACCTCGGAGGGCTCGAGCGATGCGGACTCTCCCGTGGTGCCCGCCACGACGATGCCGTCGGTGCCCGACTGCAGGTGAAAGTCGATCAGGCGGTGCCAGGCATTCCAGTCGATGCTGCCATCGTCATTCATGGGGGTCGCGATCGCGACCAGGCTGCCGGAAAACATGCCACCACCGCACCTGCAAGGGAACGCTACCTTAGATGCGAGCACCCCGCTCTGGCAAGCGTGGATTGTCTCCTGGACCTGCGGCCCGGCCGGGCGCTGATTTCGCTCCGCGCCCCCGTCCCGGGTACACTTCGCGAACGATGAAGCAACATATCGTCATTTCGGCGGTGGGAAACGACCGCGTGGGCATGGTGCACGAACTGTCCAAGGCCATCGCCGACTGCGGCGGGAGCATCAGCGAGAGCCGGATGACCGCGCTGGGCAACGAGTTCGCGATGCTGCTGCTCGTGACCGGCAACTGGCACACGCTGGCCAAGCTCGAGGGCGAGTTCAAGAAACTGGGCGATGCCACCGGCATGAGCATCCAGTTGCGCCGCACCGAAGCGCGTACGCCGCGCAACGACATGCTGCCCTACTCGGTGGACGTGGTGTGCCTGGACCAGATGGGCATCGTCTCGGGGCTCGCCGGCTTCTTCTCCCAGCGCGGCATCGAGATCGCGGAGCTGTCCACGCGCTCGTATGCCGCCGCCCACACGGGCGCACCGATGTTCTCGGTGCAGATGATCGTCAACGTCCCCAGCCGGGTGCACATCGGCGTGCTGCGCGAGGAGTTCATGGACTTCTGCGACCACTTGAATCTCGACGCGATCTTCGAACCCTACAAGGCTTGAGCGACGTGGCCAGGATCAAGGTCGGTAACAAGGCGCCGGCATTCTCGCTGGCGGGCACCCAGGGCGAGTGGTCGCTGGCGGACCAGGCCGGCAATGCGGTGGTGATCTACTTCTATCCGAAGGACAACACGTCGGGCTGTACCGATGAGGGCCAGCAGTTTGCCGCCCTGCACAAGGCCTTCCGGCGCGCGGGCGCGTTCATCGTCGGCATCTCCGCCGATTCGCTCAAGGCACATGAGAATTTCAGGAAGAAATTCGCCTTCCCCTTCGACCTGCTCAGCGACCCCGAGCGCAAGGTGTGCAGCCTGTACGATGTCATCCAGGAGAAGAGCCTGTATGGCCGCAAGTACAAGGGGCTGGAGCGCAGCACCTTCCTCGTCGATGCGAAGGGCGTGCTGCGCCAGGAGTGGCGCAAGGTGAAGGTGGCCGGCCACGCCCAGGCCGTGCTGGATGCGCTGAAGGCGCTATAGGCAGGCATGAAGGCCCGAGCGCCCAAGCAGCCCAGGCGCCTGTTCGTGCTGGACACCAACGTGCTGATGCACGACCCGACGGCATTGTTCCGCTTCGAGGAACACGATGTCTACCTGCCGATGATCGTGCTCGAGGAACTCGACGCCGGCAAGAAGGGACTGTCGGAACCGGCGCGCAACGTGCGCCAGGTGAGCCGCTTCCTCGATGAGATCATGCACGGCGCCAGCAAGGAGCGGATCGACGGCGGCCTGCCGCTGCCCTCCGCGGCGGCCAACAACGGCAAGGGGTCTCCCACCGGGCGGCTGTTCTTCCAGACCCGGCCGCATGATTCCGTGCTGCCTGACAGCCTGCCCGGACATGGCGCGGACAACGCCATCCTGGCCACCACGCTGGCGCTCTCGCACGAACTGCGCGGCACGCTTCGCGGTACCCAGGTAACGCTGGTCTCGAAGGACATCAACCTGCGGATCAAGGCGGCCATCCTCGGCATCCACGCCGAGGACTACACCAGCGACAAGACCATCGAGGACGTCGACCTGCTGCCCACGGGCGCGCAGGCGGTGCCGGCCAACTTCTGGCAGAAGCATGGCCGGAACATGGAGTCCTGGAAGCAGCAGAGCCGCACCTATTACCGCGTGCGCGGCCCGCTGGTGCGGGAGTGGCAGGCGAACCAGTTCATCTACGATCCGGGCGAGAACGGGCTGGAAGCGATCATCCGCTCCATCGAGGCCGATTCCGCGGTGCTCGAGCTCACCACCGACTACCGCGCCGAACGCAACGATGTCTGGGGTGTCAAAGCCCGCAACCGCGAGCAGAATCTGGCGCTGAACCTGCTGATGGATCCGGAGATCGACTTCGTGACCATCCTGGGGCCCGCCGGCACGGGCAAGACGCTGCTCACCCTGGCCGCAGGGCTAGCCCAGACGCTGGACCACAACCGCTTCTCCGAGATCATCATGACCCGGGTGACCATCCCGCTGGGCGAGGACATCGGCTTCCTGCCGGGAACGGAGGAAGAGAAGATGGAGCCCTGGATGGGCGCGCTGATGGACAACCTCGAGGTGCTGACCCAGGGCCAGCCCGGCGGCACCTGGGGCCGCGCGGCCACGAACGACCTGCTGCGTCACCGGATCAAGATCCGCTCGCTGAATTTCATGCGCGGACGCACTTTCCTCAACCGCTTCATCATCGTCGATGAGGCGCAGAACCTGACCCCGAAGCAGATGCGCGCCATCGTCACCCGCGCAGGCCCCGGCACCAAGATGGTGTGCCTGGGCAACATCGCGCAGATCGATACCCCGTACCTCACCGAGACCACCTCGGGCCTGACCTACGTCGTGACCCGCTTCCGGGGCTGGAACCACGGAGGGCACATCACGCTGCTGCGCGGCGAGCGATCCCGGCTCGCCGACCACGCCGCCGAGGTGCTGTAGGATCTCCTGCGCCCACGGCAGCGAACTTCCCGCCCGGGCCTGCGGTCCAAGGGGCGCAACAGGAGGGTTCATGAAGCGTTCGCGCAAGCCGGCGGCCGTCGCCGCGCTGGCCTCGTTGATGGTTTTCGGCAGCCTGGCGGACCTCGCCTCCGCGGCGGAGCAGGACCTGCCCGAGATGGGCAGCACCGCCAATGCGGCCGTTTCGCTGGATGAGGAATACCGGGTCGGGCTCATGGTCGTGCGCGGCATGCGCGATTCCGGCCAGATCCTGGAGGACCCGGAGGTCAGCGAGTACCTGCAGTCGGTGGGCCATCGCATCTCCAGCCACGCCGACGAGGGTGCGCACCAGTTCTCCTACTTCGTGGTTCGCGACCCTTCCATCAACGCCTTCGCACTGCCTGGCGGGTTCATCGCCGTCCACAGCGGCCTGCTGCTCTCCACGCGCAACGAGAACGAGCTGGCGGGCGTGCTGGCACATGAGACGGCCCACGTGACCCAGCGCCACCTCGCCAGGAGCCTCGTCGACCAGTCGCATGCCAGCCTCGTGTCGACGGCGGCAATGCTGGCGGCCATCCTGCTGGGGGCCACCGCGGGCCGCAACTCGTCGGGGGATGCCATGCAGGGCGCCATCGTCGCCGCGCAGGGCGCCGCGATCCAGCACCAGCTCAACTACTCCCGTGCGAGCGAGTACGAGGCCGACCGCATCGGCATCGGCACCATGGTGGCGGCGGGCTTCGATCCGCTGGGCATGCCCTCGTTCTTCGAAACCATGATGCGCCTCGACGGCAACCCCGCGTACAACAGCTTCGAGTTCCTGCAGAGCCACCCGGTCACTACCAACCGCATCGCCGAGTCCCGCAACCGCGCCGAGCAGATGGGCCGCATCCGCAACGTGGACTCACAGAGCTACGGACTGACGCGTGAGCGTCTGCGGACCCTCGTGGGCACACCGCAGGCCGCGAAGGCCTACTACGAGGGATTGATCAAGAACGGCAGCGGCCGCAGCGCCGAGCAGCGCTATGGCCTCGCCGTGGCGAACATCGCGCTCGGCAATGCAGCCCCTGCCATCACCGAACTCAAGTCGCTCGTCGCGGAATACCCCAAGGTGACGCAGTACTACGGCGCACTCGGGCAGGCGTTGCTGGCCAGCGGTCAGATCGCCGAGTCCCGCTCCGAGCTCGAGTCGGCGCTGAAGCTGTTTCCGCGCAACGTGCCGCTCACCATCCGGCTGGCCGAGACGCAGATGCGCGCCGGCGACAACCATCAGGCACACCTGGTGCTGCTCGACCTGTTCAACGTGGTCGCGCCGACGCCCGACCAGGCCCGGCTGATCGCGAACGCGGCGAACGCGGCCGGCGATGTCGCGGACTCGTATTACTACATGTCCGAGTACTACATCATGAGCGGTGAATTGATGCTGGCCACCAACCAGCTGCAGATGGCCCTCGCGCTCCCGGGAACCAACGCGATCCAGCGTGCCCGCTTCAGCGCACGGCTGGAAGAATTGCGCGCCGCCATGCCCAAGGAGCGGCGCGGATCGCAGCAGGGAGAGCCCGGCGGGGATGATTCGGGCCGACGGCCGCGGCTGAATTGATACAATGCCCGCCGGTCGTCCCGGCCGTTGAGAGGATTTCCATGGCGTCGGTTTCGAGAGCGCTGCTGCTGGTCTGTCTCGCAGTCCTGTCCGGCTGCGCCAGCCAACCGCAAAAATACGCCCGCGACCCGCATGACCCGCTGCAGGGCTTCAACCGCGGCGTGTTCCGCTTCAACGATGCGCTGGATCGCGGCGTGGCGAAGCCCGTGGCCAAGGCCTACCGCGCCGCGACTCCGCAGCCCGTGCGCACCGGCATCGGCAACTTCATCGCCAACCTCGAGATGCCGTGCACCCTGCTGAATGACCTGCTGCAGGGCAAATTGCGCGCGGCGCTGTCGGACACCGGCAGGCTCCTGCTCAACACGACCATGGGCATCGGCGGGCTGTTCGATGTGGCGAGCAAGGCCGGCATCGACCACAACGACGAGGATTTCGGCCAGACGCTGGGCAAATGGGGCGTGCCGGCAGGCCCCTACCTGGTGCTGCCGTTCCTCGGGCCCTCGGACCTGCGCGACGCGCCCTCGAGGGTGGCCGACGCATTTTCCAATCCCGCGACCTATGCGAACCCCGAGACGCGCTGGGGGTACAAGGCCGTGGACCTCCTGAACGCCCGCTACCAGCTCCTGTCGCTGGATGCCACGCTGGACAAGGCCTTCGACAAGTACGCGTTCATGCGCAACGCGTACCTGCAGAATCGTGCCTACAAGGTCAGTGACGGCAATGTGGAGGAGGAGCCGCTGGAGGATCCGGAAGATCCGGATGCGGCGCCGCCCGATCGCGGGCACCGCCCGTGAGCAAGGCATCCAGATCGCTCAGCCGCGCCAGTTGCAGGAGCTGCGCCGGGATGTTGTCGAACGACAGTGTCCTGCCCGCGGCACGCGCGAGGCTCAGCCATTCGACCAGCAGCGCCAGTCCCGCGCTGTCCGCATTGCTCACGCCGGAAAGGTCGATGCAGCCCGCCGGGCCCGACTGGATGAGCCGCTCACCCTCGGGCAGCAGCGCTGCCGCGGTGGCAAAGCTCAAGGGACCGGACACGGCAGCGCGCCCCGGGGCGCTGACTTCGAAACGCGATGAGCCTTGCGGGCCGGCCACGGCCTTCTCGCCTTACTTCGCCGAGCCGGATTTCTCCGGCGCGCCAGGGCCCCGGGCATCGCTCTCCAGCCGCTGGATCACGGCATCGATGCCCTTCTGCTGGACCTCGCCGCCGAGGTCGGTGCGAAAGCTCTTCACGTAGGAAATGCCCTCGATGGTCACATCCCAGGCCTTCCACCCCGAATCGGTCCGGTGCAGCGTGTAGTTCACGGGCACCTTGGTGCCGTTCTCGCGCTTGATCTCGGTGCGCACGGTGGCGGAGGTCCCGTTCGGATCGCCCCGGAACGGCAACACCGTCATGCGATCGGCGGTGAAGTCCACCAGCGCCGACCCGTAGTTGCGCAGCAAGGAATGATAGAACGCATCGACGAAGCGCTTGCGCTGTTCGGCGCTCGCATCCCGCCAGTGCTGTCCGAGCACCAGGCGCGCCGCGTATTCGGTGTCGAAGTACGGCAGCAGCACCGTCGCGACCAGGTTGTCGAGCTTGGCGGGATCCTTGCGATACACCGGACGGTTCGCATCGAGCTCGGTCAGCATCCTGCGCGCCGACCCCTCGACCAGTTCCTGCGGTCCCTGGCCTGCAGTGTTTGCCGGGGCGGGAGCCGCCGCGGCAGTGTCAGCCGCCAGCGCCGGGAGTTGGGTCATGAGCAATGCTGAACCCAGGATGAACGAAAACGCGGTTCGTCGATGCAGCATCACTTGGTCTTCTCCTCCGTTGCCGGCTTCGCAGCCGCATCATCCGCGCCCTTCCCCGAGGAGCCCCCCTTGCCGAAATTGGCCAGGAACTGCCCGATCAGGTTCTCCAGCACGAACGCGGACTGCGTGAAATCGATTTGATCCTTGTTCTTCAGATAAGTTTCCGCCCCCCCGGCGGTCAGGCCGATGAACTTTCCGCCGAGCAGGCCCTGGGTGTAGATGCTGGCATCGCTGTCGGTGGGGATCTTGTCGAAACGTGCATCCATGCGAAGCTGGACCACCGCCTTGTACTCGCGGCTGTCGAAGTCGATGCTCGCGACACGGCCCACCTCCACGCCCGCCATGGTCACGGGCGAGCCGACCTTGAGGTCGCCGATGTTGTCGAATTTCGCGGTGAGGTCGTAGTGCGCCTTGCTGCCGAAGCTCAGGCCCTTGCTGGTGGTCTGCGTGGTCAGGAAGAAGAACGCGGCGAAGCCCAGCAGCACGAACAGGCCGGTGCCAAGGTCGGTGGTCCTGGATTTGCGCATGTCGGGTCTCCTACAGGAATATGGCGGTAAGCAGGTAGTCGAGGAACAGGGTCACCACCGCGGAGTTCACCACGGTTCGAGTGGTGGCCCTTCCCACGCCTTCAGCCGTGGGCGCCGAGTGATAACCCTCGTAGACGGCGATCAGGCTGCAGGCGATGCCGAACACTGCGCTCTTGGTGATGCCTTCCATGATGTTCTTGAGATCGACGGAAGCGCGCATCTGCGACCAGAAGCTGCCGACGTCCACTTCCATGAGCCGCACGCCGACGAGATAGGCGCCGAACAGGCCGATCATGCTGAACACCATCGACAGGATGGGCATCGACACCACCCCGCCGAGGAAGCGCGGCAGCACCACCCGGCGAACCGGATCCACCGCCATCATCTGCATGGCGGAGAGCTGGTCGGTGGCACGCATCAGGCCGATCTCGGAGGTGAGCGCCGTACCCGCGCGTCCCGCGAACAGCAGCGCCGTGATCACCGGACTCAGCTCCTTCAGCAGCGAGAGCGCCGCCGCCGTGCCGAGGTAGGTCTCGGAGCCGAACTTCTGCAAGAGGGTGAACCCCTGCAGACCCAGCACCATGCCGACGAACAGGCCGCTCATCATGATGATGACCAGCGACAGCGCACCGGTGTTGTAGATCTGGTCCGAGATCAGGCCGAAGCGCAGCAGTCCCTGCGGCGTACGCCACAGCAGCAGCAGCAGGAAGCGGAACTGCGCACCGACGTTGCCGATGGCGCCCAGCAGGCTGGCCCACAGGTCCGACAGCACCTTCATCGCCTAGCTCCCGCGCGCCAGGAGCGATTCGAAGTAATCGGGGGCCGGATAGTGGAAGGGCACGGGCCCATCGGGCAGGCCGCCCATGAACTGGTGCACCACTTCACCGGGATCATCGTGCAGCTCGGCCGGCGTGCCGCTTGCGACGACCGAGCCGCCGGAGAGCAGGTAGCACAGGTCCGCGACCGCCGTGATCTCCTTCACGTCATGCGAAACCACGATGCTGGTGAGGCCCATGACATCGTTGAGCCGGCGGATCAGCCGCAGCACGACGCCCATGGAGATGGGATCCAGGCCCACGAAAGGCTCGTCGTAGATGAGGATCTCGGGATCCATGACGATGGCGCGCGCCAGGGCGACGCGCCGGCCCATGCCGCCGGAGAGCTCGGCGGGCATGAGTTCCGCGGCGCCCCGCAACCCCACCGCCTCGAGTTTCATCAGCACGAGCTGCCGGATCAGGCGCTCGGGGAGCCGGGCGTGCTCGCGCAGCGGAAACGCGACGTTCTCGAACACGTCGAGGTCAGTGAGCAGCGCGCCGTTCTGGAACAGCATGCCCATGCGCCGGCGAAGCTGGTAGATGCCGTCCATCGAGAGCTGGCCGACGTCCTGCCCGTCCACGAGCACCGTTCCCCGGTCCGCAAACACCTGGCCGGTGATCAGCCGCAGCAGCGTGGTCTTGCCCGTGCCGCTCGGGCCCATGACCGCCGAGACCTTGCCGCGCGGCATGGTGATGTCGAGGTTGCGGAAGATCTCGCGGCCGTTGACGGAATAGTCGAGACCGTGGATTTGGATGATCGGTTCGATCGTTCCGCCCCTACGCTGCCGGTCGCATCGCCACGGTGTGCACCCCCGGCGCGGCGGGAAACACGCCGGAGATGGCGAGTGCAATGGCGTTGAAATGCGTTTCAGCAGGTCTCATGGCGCAAGTCCCCAAGCGGGGCTCGTTGTTTTCCATCAACTTTCGATGATAACAAAATCGGTCGATCCCTCGCCCACCACTTGGAACTTTCAGGGATTAGGACTAAAATTGTCCACAATAGTTCGACCCCTTGAGATTTTCTGACGGAATTTTTTCAAACCCCATGCTGCGCATCGGAAAGCTGACTGACTATGCCACCGTGGTGCTCGCGGTCCTCGCGCAGGATGAGGGACGCCACCTGGCCGCCACCGAGCTTGCGGATCGCACGCGCCTGGCCGTGCCCACGGTGAGCAAGGTGCTGAAAGGACTGCAGCGCGCGGGCATGGTGGTGTCCACTCGCGGCCCCCACGGCGGCTATCGCCTGGCACGCCACCCTGAGCAGATCACCGCCGCGCAGATCCTCGATGTGTTCGAGGGTCCCATCGCCATCACCGAGTGCGCGGGCCAGGGCAGCCGCTGCGGCATCGAGCACGCCTGCAGCGTGGGCGGGGCCTGGCAGCGGGTCAGTGCCGCCATCCGTCGCGCCCTGGAGGACGTCACCCTGCGACAGCTCGCGGGCCTGGAACATGGTGGTCTGCGCCTGCTCGACCTCGCTTCCGACCTGCGCACAGGGCTGCGCTGAACCCCTTGCGACCAGGATATCCCGTGTCCAGCAAAACCCAAGACGTCGAAGCCTTCGTCGGACAGAAATACCGACACGGCTTCGTCACCGACATCGAAGCCGACAGCCTGCCGCCAGGCCTCGACGAGGACATCATCCGCGCGCTCTCGCGCATCAAGCGCGAGCCATCCTTCCTGCTCGAGTGGCGCCTGAAGTCGTATCGCCACTGGCTGACCCTGCGCGAGCCCCGCTGGGCGCATGTGCGCTATACGCCCATCGATTACCAGTCCATCTCCTACTACTCGGCGCCGCGCAAGCCCGCCAATGCGCCGAAGAGCCTCGAGGAGGTCGACCCGAAACTGCTGGCCACCTACGAGAAGCTCGGCATCCCGCTGCACGAGCGCGCGGCGCTCGCGGGCGTCGCCGTGGACGCCGTGTTCGACAGCGTCTCGGTGGCGACCACCTTCAAGGACAAGCTGGCGAAGGCCGGGGTGATCTTCTGCTCCTTCTCGGAAGCCGTGCAGACCCACCCCGCGCTGGTCGAGCAGTACCTGGGAACCGTGGTGCGCTACGCGGACAACTTCTTCGCCTGCCTCAACTCGGCGGTGTTCTCCGACGGTTCCTTCGTCTACGTGCCCAAGGGGGTGCGCTGCCCCATGGAGCTGTCCACCTACTTCCGTATCAACGCCGCGAAGACCGGCCAGTTCGAACGCACGCTCATCATCGCCGATGAAGGCGCCTCGGTGAGCTACCTCGAGGGCTGCACCGCGCCCATGCGCGATGAGAACCAGCTGCACGCCGCCGTGGTGGAACTCATCGCGCAGCAGGATGCGCAGATCAAGTACTCCACCGTGCAGAACTGGTACCCGGGCGATGAGAACGGCGTGGGCGGCATCTACAACTTCGTCACCAAGCGCGGCGAGTGCCGTGGCGCACGCTCGAAGATCTCCTGGACGCAGGTGGAGACCGGTTCGGCCATCACCTGGAAGTATCCGAGCTGCGTGCTCAAGGGCGACTCCTCGGTCGGGGAGTTCTACTCCGTCGCGCTCGCGAACCACCACCAGCAGGCCGACACCGGCACCAAGATGATCCACATCGGCCGCAACACCCGCAGCACCATCGTCTCGAAGGGCATCTCGGCGGGCCAGGCGCAGAACTCGTACCGCGGGCTGGTGAAGATCCTCCCCGGGGCGCACGGTGCGCGCAACTTCACGCAGTGCGACTCGCTGCTGATGGGCGATCGCTGTGGCGCGCACACCTTCCCCTACGTCGAGGTGAAGAACAACAGCGCCACCGTCGAACACGAGGCCAGCACCTCGAAGATCGGCGAGGACCAGCTCTTCTATTGCCTGCAGCGCGGCATCTCCGAGGAGGACGCGGTGAACATGATCGTGTCGGGCTTCTGCAAGGTCGTGTTCAAGGAACTGCCGATGGAATTCGCCGTGGAGGCGCAGAACCTCCTGGCCGTGAGCCTGGAAGGCGCCGTGGGTTGAAGGAGACCTGATCACATGCTTCTCGACATCAAATCCTTGAGCGCCCGCATCGGCGACAAGCAGATCCTCAACGGACTGACCCTCGCGGTGGACGCGGGCGAAGTGCACGCCATCATGGGACCCAACGGCTCGGGCAAGAGCACCCTCGCCCAGGTGCTGGCCGGCCGCCAGGACTACCAGGTCACCGGCGGCTCGGTGAGCTATGACGGCCGCGACCTCCTCTCGCTGCCCATCGAGGAACGGGCGCGGGCCGGCGTGTTCCTGGGCTTCCAGTACCCGGTGGAGATTCCGGGGGTGAACAATGTCTACCTGCTGAAGGCCGCGCTCAATGCCCGCCGCAAGGCGCAGGGCCAGGGCGAGGTCGATGCCTACGAGTTCCTGTCGCTGGTGAGGGACAAGATGAAGCTCATGCAGATGAACGAGAGCTTCCTGTCCCGCGGCGTGAACCAGGGATTCTCCGGCGGCGAGAAGAAGCGCAACGAGATCCTGCAGATGCTGGTGCTCGAGCCGCGACTGGCGATCCTGGACGAGACGGATTCGGGGCTGGACATCGACGCCCTGAAGATCGTGGCGGCCGGCGTCAACAGCATGCGCGGCGCCGGCCGCGCCATCGTGCTGGTCACGCATTACCAGCGACTGCTCGACTACATCGTGCCCGACCAGGTGCATGTGCTCTCCTCCGGGCGCATCCTGAAATCCGGCGGCAAGGAGCTGGCGCGCGAACTCGAACAGCGCGGCTACGACTGGGTGAAGCAGGAGGCGAAGGTGGCATGAGCGCATCGCCCGCCCTGGCCTCCTTCGAGGCCGCCTGGACCGCACGGCAGGCATCCCCGGGCGCCGCATCGCCCCTCCAGGAATTGCGGGCGAACGCCATGGCGCGGTTCAACCGGCTGGGCCTGCCGACGATGCGCGATGAGAGCTGGCACTACAGCAACCTGCGCGCGCTCGCGCTGCGCAGCTTCCATGCGCCGGACATCGGCAGCCCCGCGCCGCCGCAGGAGCCGGACTGGCTGCAGCAGGTCCTCGACGCGCAGGTCCTGCACCTCGTGAACGGCGTCCCCGCCGGTGCGCTTCCCTCCCTGCCCGGCGTGACCCTGCAGACGCTGGCGGAACTGGAGCGTTCGGATCCTGCGCGCCTGCTCACGCTCTCTCCGCCGGCATCCGATGCCGAGGAGCAACGCTGGCTGCTGCTCAACACCGCGCTGTACGAGAACGGCCTGTACCTGCGTCTGTCCGGGCGGCTCGAGCGCCCGCTGCTGATCGTGCACCACGCCAGCGGCGGGGACGGCTCGCTGGTGAATCCGCGCGTGATTATCGAAGCCGGGGCCGGAAGCGAGGCGGTGCTGATCGAGCAGCATGCGGATCCCGAAGGGGACTCGCTGCTGCGCAATTCCGCCTGCATCATCGCGCTGGGTGAGGGCGCGAAGCTGGAGCATTACCGCCTGTTCTGCGCGGGCGGCAATGCCACGCACATCGATCACCTGGCCATCCGGGCCGCCGCGCGCGCCCACCTGCGCCAACACACCGTGGTGCTGGGTGGCGGTTTCGTGCGCGCAACGCTCGAAGCGTCGCTGGATGCGCCGGAGGCCAGCCTCGACAGCCACACGCTGCTCACCGGCCATGCCGAGCGGCATGCCGACTGCGTCAATCTGGTGCGCCATGCCGCGCCACGGACGCGCAGCCGGCAGACCGCGCGGGTCATCGCCGCGGATCGCAGCCGGGCCATCTTCAACAGCAAGGTGATCGTCGCCGCCGGCGCGATGAAGGCCGATTCGCTGCAATCCTGCCGCGGCCTGCTGCTCTCGCCCGGCGCCGAGATCGACACCCGCCCGCAGCTCGAGATCTTTGCGGACGACGTCAAGTGCGCCCATGGTGCGACCACCGGCCGGCTCGATCCGGACATGCTCTTCTACCTGCTCTCGCGCGGCCTCGAACCGGCCGCGGCGCAGAGCCTGCTGGTGTTCGCCTTCCTCGCCGACGTGCTCACCGGCATGAGCCTGACCCGCGTTCGCGAGGCCATCGAGTCGCGCCTCGTCGCGCAACTTCCCGATTCACCCACCCTGCGGCAGTTCCGATGAGCAGCGTTGCAAAAATGAAGTCTCCGGTGTTCGACGCGCAGGCGGTGCGGCGCGATTTCCCGCTGCTGGGGCGCATGGTCAACGGTCATCCTCTGGCCTATCTGGACAACGCCGCTTCCGCGCAGCGTCCCGCCGCCGTCATCGAGGCCCTCGACGATTACCAGCGCCGCCACCACGCGAACGTGCACCGTGGTGTACACGCGCTCAGCCAGGAAGCCACCTCGCTGTTCGAGTCCGCCCGCGAGCGCATCGCGCGGTTCATCAATGCGCCTTCCGTCCGCGAGATCATCTTCGTGCGCGGCACCACCGAGGCGATCAACCTGGTGTCGCAGGCCTACGCGCGGCCCCTGCTCGGGCCGGGAGAGGAGATCCTGCTCACCGGCCTCGAGCACCATGCCAACATCGTCCCCTGGCAGATGGTCTGCGGCCAGACCGGCGCGAAGCTGGTGGTGGCGCCCATCGACACGCGGGGCGAGGTGCGCGTCGAGGAAGTGACCCGGCGGATGGGTCCGCGCACGCGCATCCTCGCGTTTGCGCACGCCTCCAACGCCCTGGGCACGCTGCTGCCCGCGCGCGAACTCATCGCGGCGGCGCGCTCGCGTGGCATCACCACCCTCGTGGATGGCGCGCAGGCCATCGCCCACCTGGCCGTGGACGTCCGGGCCCTCGACTGCGATTTCTACGCCTTCTCCGCACACAAGATGTTCGGTCCCACGGGCGTGGGCGTGCTCTACGGGCGCGAGGCCCTGCTCGAGCGCATGCCGCCCTGGCAGGGGGGCGGCGACATGATCCTCACGGTGAGCTTCGAGAAGACGACCTACAACTCCCTGCCGCATCGCTTCGAGGCGGGCACGCCCGACATCGAGGGCGTCATCGGGCTCGGAGCGGCGGTGGATTACCTGCAGTCCCTCGACCGCGCCGCGGCGCATGCGCACGAGGCCGCGCTGCTCGAGCATGCGACCCGGAGCCTCTCGTCGATACCCGGCCTGCGCATGGTGGGCACCGCCGATGCCAAGGTGAGCGTGGCCTCCTTCGTCGTCGAGGGCGTCCATCCGCATGACCTGGGCACCATCCTCGATGAGCAGGGCATCGCCATCCGCACGGGGCATCACTGCGCCATGCCGGTGATGGAGTTCTTCGATGTGCCGGCGACGGCACGCGCCTCCTTCGCCTTCTACAACACCTTCGCCGAGATCGACCGTCTCTGCACGGCGGTCGAAGCGGCCCGCCGATTGTTCGCCTGAGGACCTGAACGTGGATCTGGCTGACCTGTACCGCGACGTGATCCTCGATCACAACCGGCGCCCGCGCAATTTCGGGCCGCTGGAGTCCGCCGATGCGAGCGTCGAGGGGTTCAATCCCCTGTGCGGCGACCGGCTCACGCTGCGGCTGAAGTTCGATGGCGAGCGCATCGGCGAGGTGCGCTTCGAGGGCAAGGGCTGCGCAATCTCCACCGCCTCGGCCTCGCTCATGACCGAGGCGGTCCGCGGCAAGACCCGGGCCGAGGTGCAGGCGCTGTTCGATCGCGTGCACGAGTTGCTGACCAGCGATGCCGCCCCGCCTCCCGACGATCTGGGCAAGCTTGCGGCGTTGTCGGGCGTGCGCGAATACCCGGCACGGGTCAAGTGCGCGAGCCTGTGCTGGCACACGCTGGCCTCCGCGCTGGATCCCGCCGCCCATCGTCCTGCCAGCGTGTCGACGGAGTGAGTCCGATGTACGGTCGAGAGAACGAACCCATCGTGGTCGAGCGAGAGGTCAAGGCGGTGGCCATCCCGTCGGGCGTGGAGGTGAACCTCAAGGTGGGCTCGGTGGGATACATCACGCAGGCGATGGGCGGCAGCTTCACGGTCTACATTGACGGCAACCTGTTCCGCATCGCCGGCCGTGACGCCAACGCCATCGGCAAGGAGCTTGCCAAGCCTCCCGAAGTGCCGCCGGGCGCCTCCGAGGAGGATATCCGCAACGTCGTCTGGAACCAGCTGCGCACCTGCTACGACCCGGAGATCCCGATCAACATCGTCGACCTGGGGCTGATCTACGAATGCGATGTCACCACCAACCGCGACAACACGCGCAATGTCTCCGTGAGGATGACGCTCACCGCGCCGGGGTGCGGCATGGGCGAGATCCTGGTGCAGGACGTGAAGGAGAAGGTGTCGATCATTCCCACCGTCGCGAATGTCGAGGTGGATCTGGTGTTCGATCCCCCATGGCACCAGTCGATGATGTCCGACGCGGCCCGGCTGCAGACGGGAATGATGTGAGCGCCGGGGAAACCTGGGTGGATGCCGCCATATGGATCCGCGTCGACTGACCCTGCTGCGTCACGGCACCGCCGAGTCGCCGGACGCCTGGCCCGAGGACATCGACCGGCCGCTGACCCGCCAGGGGCTGCTCGAGGCGAAGGAGATCGGCCGCCGGCTGCTGCAGCGGGGCTGGGTGCCGCAGCTCATCCTGGCCAGCCCCGCCGAGCGAACCTGGGGCACCGCCCAGGTGCTGGGGACGGTCTTCGATCTCGAGGAGAAGCAGGTGTGCTGCGTACGCCAGCTCTACCTCGCGACGCCGGAGACCCTGTGGACGACGATCGCCTCGCAGCCCGCCGCCATCCGTCACCTGCTGGTCTGCGGGCACAACCCGGGACTCAGTGACCTCGCGAGCCGATTCGGACACCGGCCGCGCCGCCACGAGCTGCGCACGGCCGGCGCGGTGACTGCCGAGTGGCCGGAGACGCCTTGGGAGGCGTTGAGCCCACGCTCGGCGCTGCACTGTTCCTTCGATGATCCCAGCCAGCCGGACAGCGCCAGCCTTTAGAAGCAGGCTCGCGTGGCGGGCCTTCAGTCCGTGCCCATGGCCAGGAGCGTAGTGTTGCCTCCCACCGCGGCGGTGTTGACCGTGAGCGTGCGCTCGGTGGCGAAGCGCGCGAGGTAATGCGGTCCGCCAGCCTTGGGGCCGGTGCCCGACAGCCCGCAGCCGCCGAAGGGCTGCACGCCCACCACCGCGCCCACCATGTTGCGGTTCACGTAGACGTTGCCCACCCGCGCGCGCGCCGCGATCCGCCGCGCCGTGGCCTCGATGCGCGAGTGCACGCCGAGGGTCAGTCCGAATCCCAGCGCATTGATCGAGTCGACCACGTTGTCGAAATCCCGCGCACGATAGCGGATGACGTGCATCACGGGCCCGAACACCTCCCGCTCCAGCAGGCCGAGCGAGTCGATTTCCATGGCCGCCGGCGCGAAGAACCAGCCCTGCTCGGCCACCGATTTCTGCAGCGGCGCGCGGTGCAACCAGCGGGCATGCGGCTGCAGGCGCGCGAGGTGCGACTCCAGCATGGAGCGGGCCTCCGAGTCGATGACCGGACCCACGTCCGTGGCGAGCAGACAGGGGTCGCCCACGCGCATCTCGTCCATGTAGCCGCGCAGCAGCTCGACGACCCGGTCCGCGATGTCGTCCTGCACGAGCAGGATGCGCAGCGCCGAGCAGCGTTGTCCGGCGCTGTTGAAGGCCGAGCCCACCGCATCGAGCACCACCTGCTCGGGCAGCGCCGAGCTGTCCACCAGCATCGCGTTCTGGCCGCCGGTCTCGGCGATCAGCGCCGCGATGGCGCCCGGCCGCGCCGCGAGCTGCCGGTTGATGAGCTGCGCGGTCTCGTTCGAGCCGGTGAACGCGACACCCGCGACCGCCGGGTGCGACAGCAAGGGCTTGCCGATGGTGGCGCCATCGCCCGGCAGCAGCGCGAGGCACTCGGCCGGGATGCCCGCCTCGTGCAGCAAGGCCACCGCCTGCGCCGCGACCAGGGGTGTCTGCTCGGCCGGCTTCGCGATCACGGTGTTGCCCGCCGCCAGCGCGGCGGCGACCTGGCCCGTGAAGATGGCGAGCGGGAAATTCCACGGACTGATGCAGGCGAACACGCCGCGGCCATGCAGGGCCAGTTCGTTGCTCTCGCCGGTCGGCCCGGGCAGTATCACCGGCGCGCCGAACTGGCGCTGCGCCTCGCCCGCGTAGTAGCGCAGGAAATCCACGGCCTCGCGCACCTCCGCCAGCGCATCGGTCACGCTCTTCCCGGCCTCACGCATGCACAGCATCATGAGTTCGTCCTGGCGCGACTCGAAGGCATCGGCCGCGCGGCGCAGCGCCGTGGCGCGGACCGCGGCATCGGTCGCATCCCAGTCCGGCTGGGCGTCCGCGGCCGCACGCAGGGCGGCCACGACGTCCTGTTCGGTGGCTTCGCTCACCGAGCCCACGATGTCAGCGAAATTCGCCGGATTGCACTGCGCCCGGCCGCCACCCCCGGCGCGGCGGCGGCTCACCATCGCGGCGGCCTGGAATCGCCGGCTGGAGGCATCCAGCGCCGCGTCCCGGAACCCCGCCAGCGCGGCCGGGTCGGCCAGGTTGATGCCCGCCGAATTGGGGCGGCCGGGTCCATACAGGTCCCGCGGCGAGGGGATTCGCGGGTGCGGCACCGCCGCCAGCCGGTCCACCTCCTCCACCGGATCGCGGGCGACCTCGGAGGCCGGCAGGCGTTCATCGACGATGCGGTTCACGAACGAGGTGTTCGCGCCGTTCTCGAGGAGCCGCCGCACCAGGTAAGGCAACAGCTCCTCGTGCGAGCCCACCGGCGCGTAGACGCGGCAGGGTGCGCGGCGCGCGGCTCCGCCGACGATGCCGGAATACAGCTCCTCGCCCATGCCATGCAGGCGCTGGAACTCGAAGGCGCGCGCCGGCGCCTGTCGCGACAGCGTCAGCACATAGGAAACCGTGTGTGCATTGTGCGTGGCGAACTGTGGGTAGATGAGGTTGGGGTCGCAGCCGAACAGCCGGCGCGCGCACGCCAGGTAGGAAACATCCGTGTTCACCTTGCGCGTGAACACGGGGTAGGAGGACAGGCCGCGCTCCTGGGCGCGCTTGATCTCGCTGTCCCAGTAGGCGCCCTTGACCAGCCGCACGTTGAGGCGACGGCGGGTCTGCTGCGCCAGCGAGTCGAGCCACTCCACCACCTCCAGGGTCCGGCGCTGGTAGGCCTGCACGGCGAGGCCGAAGCCCTCCCACCCGTGCAGTTGCTGTGCCCGCATCACCGCCGAGATGATCTCCAGTGACAATTCCAGCCGCTCGCTCTCCTCCGCATCGAGGGTGAGCGCCACGCCACGTTGCGCGGCGCGCTCGGCGAGCTCGAGCACCCGCGGCGTGAGCTCGCGATGCACGCGCTCGCGCTGTGCTCGCTCGTACCGCGGATGCAGCGCCGACAGCTTGACGGAGATGCTGCCGCGGTCCGGTCCCACGGTGTCGGGATACCCTTGCGCCACCGCATCGATGGCATGGCAGTAGGCCTCGAAGTACTTCTCCGCTCCGGCCTGCGTCAGCGCGCCCTCGCCCAGCATGTCGTAGGAATGGCGGTAGGCCCGGTTCTCCGGCTCGCGGGCCCGGCGGATCGCCTCCTCGATGCTGCGGCCCATGACGAACTGCGCGCCGAGGATGCGCATGGCCTGGCGCAGCGCCGTGCGCACCACCGGCTCGCCGATGCGCGCCACCAGCCGCGACAGGAACGAGGCGGGGTCCCGGGTCTGCTCCTCGTCCGGCAGCACGATCCGCCCGGTGAGCATCAGTCCCCAGGTCGAGGCGTTCACGAACAGCGAATCACTGTCGCCCACGCGCCCTGCCCAGTCGCCGGCGGAAATCTTCTCCGCGATCAGCTTGTCGGCGGTGGCTGCATCCGGGATGCGCAGCAGCGCCTCCGCCAGGCACATGAGCATCACGCCTTCCTTGGATCCCAGGTCGTACTCGCGCAGGAAGGCATCGAGGCCGGATTGCGCGCGGCGCTCATCGCGCACCTGCTGCACGAGCTGCGTCGCGGTGAGGCGCACCTGCTCGGCCTGCTCGGGCGGCAGGCGCGCAAGGTCCGCGCTCAGGCGCACGATCCGGGTTTCGTCGCCCAGAAAATTCCCGTTGATGGCCCTTGAGACGGCCGTCTGCAGCTCATCGCCGGGGAGGATCAGGAGGTTCGGTGCGCTCATGCCTTGGGGTCTTCCGTTGGATGGTTTGTCGATCAGGATTGTCCGCGCTGCAGGCGCATCAGTTCACGCCGGGCGCGTTTGTCGGGGCGTTCCCCGGGACGGGGGCGCGCCAGGTCGGCGAGCCGCCGCTGTTCGCGCAGCCGCTCGCGCCGCTCCCGGCTCGCGTCCGTCTCGAGGTAATGCTGCTGCGCCTCGGGGGCAGGACCGCGGCGGAGCGGGATGGACAGCACCGTGAATTCCGCCACCAGCCCGTCCCTCGAGACGCTGATGCGATCGCCCGCACGCACGACATGGGCGGGCTTGACGCGCTCGCCATTCAGGTGCGCCTTGCCGCCGGTGACGGCCTGCGCCGCGAGCGACCGCGTCTTGTAAAATCGCGCGCACCACAGCCACTTGTCGAGCCGGCTGCGCCCGGCGCCGATGGCTTCCGCTGTTTCGCCCATGCACCAGTATAATCGCTACAATCGATTCCCATCACCGGGCGCCGGCCGGCGCCCGTTCGGGACGCCCGCGACGGGCCAAAGGATACCGCTTGCTGGAGAGTTTTCGCGAACGCTTGCGCCGTGACGGGGAGGCCCTGGAGGCCGAGGGGCTGGCCAGGCACGAACGCCTCATCGCCACGCCCCAGGGCGCCACCATCCGGCTGGCCGATGGCCGGGAGATGATCAACCTCTGCGCCAACAACTACCTGGGCCTCGCCAACCATCCCGAGGTGCTCGCGGCGGCACACCGCGCCATCGACACCTACGGCTATGGCATGGCCTCGGTCCGTTTCATCTGCGGCACGCAGACCGTGCACCGCGAGCTCGAACAGCGCCTGAGCGCGTTCCTGGGCATGGATGACACCATCCTGTACTCCTCCTGTTTCGATGCCAACGGCGGCCTGTTCGAGACCCTGCTCGACGAGCAGGATGCGATCATCAGCGATGCGCTCAACCACGCGAGCATCATCGACGGCATCCGCCTGTGCAAGGCACGCCGGCTGCGCTACGCGAACGATGACCTGAACGAACTCGAGCAGGCGCTGAAGGACTCGCAGGATGCCCGCGTGCGGCTCATCGCCACCGACGGGGTGTTCTCGATGGACGGTTCGATCGCGCGGCTCGGGGAGATCTGCGACCTCGCGCAGAAGTACTCCGCGCTGGTGATGGTCGATGACTCCCACGCCACCGGCTTCATGGGCGCGAACGGCCGTGGGACGCACGAGTACCGTGGCGTGATGGACCGCATCGACATCCTCACCGGCACGCTGGGCAAGGCCCTGGGCGGCGCGAGCGGCGGCTACGTGTCGGCGCGGCGCGAGATCGTCGCCTGGCTGCGCCAGCGGTCCCGGCCGTACCTGTTCTCCAACACCCTCGCGCCGGTGGTCGCGGCCACGACGCTGCGCGTGCTGGAGCTGCTCGACTCCTCCGCCGGGCTGCGGCGGCAGCTCCACGCCAACGCCGCCCACTTCCGCGCCGGCATGGCGGCCCAGGGCTTCGACCTGCTGCCGGGGGAACACCCCATCATCCCGGTCATGCTGGGCGATGCCCGGGTTGCCGTGCGGCTGGCGGAGGCGCTGGCGGCGCTGGGGGTGTACGTCATCGCCTTCTCCTTCCCGGTCGTGCCGCGCGGACGGGCACGCATCCGCACCCAGATGAACGCCGCGCACAGCACGGCACAACTCGACGCGGTGATCGCGGCATTCGCAAGAGCGGCCCGCGACACCGGTCTGTTCACCAAGGACCCGCGATGAAAGCCCTGGTCAAGGCCTTTGCGGAACCCGGCATCTGGATGCAGGACACGCCTGAGCCCACGGTGGGCCACAACGACGTGCTGATCAGGATGCACCGCTCTGCCATCTGCGGCACCGACATGCACATCTTCAACTGGGACGCCTGGGCGCAGAAGACGGTGCCGGTACCGATGGCGGTGGGCCATGAATACTCGGGCGAGATCGTGGAAATGGGCGTCGAGGTGCGGGGCCTTGCGATCGGCGACCGGGTCTCGGGCGAGGGTCACATCACCTGCGGCCATTGCCGCAACTGCCGCGCCGGCAGGCGCCACCTGTGCCGCAACACGCAGGGCGTGGGCGTGAACCGGCCGGGCTCCTTCGCCGAGTATCTCTCGCTGCCCGCCTCCAACGTGTTCAAGCTGTCGGCGGCGATCGATGACGAGGTGGCTTCCATCCTCGACCCGTTCGGCAATGCGACCCACACCGCGCTGGCCTTCAACGTGGTCGGCGAGGACGTGCTGATCACCGGCGCCGGCCCCATCGGCATCATGGCCGTGGCGATCGCGCGGCATTGCGGCGCCCGCCATGTGGTGATCACCGATGTCAACGACTACCGGCTGGAGTTGGCGCGCCGCATGGGCGCCTCGCGGGCGCTCAACGTGCGTCGCGACTCGCTCGAGCAGGCGATGTCCTCGCTGGGCATGGAGGAAGGGTTCGATGTCGGCTTCGAGATGTCCGGCAACCCCACCGCGCTGCGCGAGATGCTGCGCACGATGAACCATGGCGGCAGCATCTCGCTCCTGGGCATCCCGCCCGGCGACACCGCCATCGACTGGAACCAGGTGATCTTCAAGGGACTGGTGATCAAGGGCATCTACGGCCGGGAGATGTTCGAGACCTGGTACAAGATGGCGAGCATGCTGCAGAGCGGGCTGGACGTGCGGCCGGTGATCACCCACCGGTTCGGGATCCGCGACTACCGGGAAGGGTTCGAGGTGATGAACTCCGGGCAATCCGGCAAGGTCATCCTGGACTGGTCAGCGCTCTGAGGACATTGCCCGCCTGGCGAGGTTGCCCGCCTGGCCCGGGTCCTCGCACCAGCAATAGCTGTACAGGCCACGCGGGTCCCTGAGGGAGGCGATGCGGCGCACCTGCTCGAGCAAGGGGTCCACCACTTCCGCCAGCGGTGCGGGGGCGGAGAGCCAGCCGTTGCGCACCGCGAGGCCCGACAAGCCGGTGCGAAGCTGCGTGAGCAGCTCCTCGCGCAGGCTCAGGTCCTGCTGCAGGTATTCGGTGTCGTAGTCCGTGCCCAGGTCCGCGAGCCGTGCCGCCGCATCGGTTGCATCCTTCAGGCCGCCGAGGTGGTCCACCAGGCCCAGCCGCTGGGCATCCACGCCGGCCCACACCCGCCCCTGCGCGATGCGGTCCACGTCCTGCACGGATTTCTGCCGGCCGTCCGCCACGCGCTTCAGGAACTGCGCGTAGGCATTGTCCACGCCCGACTGCAGGAGCTGCCGCGTGGCAGGTCCCAGGGTGCGGTCCAGCCGCAGTTCCCCGGCCAGGGGCGTCGTTCCGATGCCATCCACGGTCACGCCGAGCTTGGCCAGGGTCCGCTCGAACGTCGGGATAACCGCGAAGACGCCGATCGAGCCCGTGATCGTGGTGGGGCTCGCGAAGATCTGGTTCGCCGCCGCGGAGATGTAGTAGCCCCCGGAAGCGGCGTAGGAGCTCATCGACACCACCACGGGCTTACCGGCCTTGCGCAGCGCCTGCACCTCCCGCAGGATCTGCTCGGAGGCGAACATGCTGCCGCCCGGGCTGTCCACGCGCAGCACCACGGCCTTGATGGAGGGTTCGTAGCGTGCCCGGCGCAGCAGGTCCGAGGTGCTGTCGCCCCCCACGGTGCCCGGGCCCTGGTGCCCGTCGAGGATGTTGCCCGAGGCCACGACGATGCCCACGTGCGCGTCGGTCGAGGGGCGGAAGTGGCGCTTCGCGCGCACCACCTGCAGGTAGTCCGACATCGGGATCTGGTTGAAGGTGTGATTGGCCTCGTCCTCGCCCACCAGCGTCTTGATGTCGTCGGCAACCTGCCGCCGGCTCTTCAGCGCCGTCACCAGCCCGCGCTGCAGGGCAAGCTTCGCGGTGTCGCCGTTCACCGCGGCGAGCGCGGCCGGCGCCGTGGCGACGTAGTCCGCAATGGCGCCGGCGGGCAGTGAACGCGCGCGCGCGACATCCTGCTGGTAGGCATTCCACAGCGCCGCGAGCCACTGCGAGGACTCCTCGCGTTCGGTCGGCGCCATGTCGCTGCGGGAGAACTGGTCGGTGAAGCTCTTGTAGGTGCCGGCCTTGAAGATGTTGACGTCGACGCCGAGCTTGTCCACCGCCCCTTTCAGGAAGGTGCGGTAGTAGCTGAAGCCGTCGATGTACACGAGGCCGAGGGGGTCGAGGTACACCTCACCGGCCTGCGCGGCGAGATAGTACTGCGCCTGGTCGAACGAATCGCCCACCGCGACGACCCGCTTGCCGGCCCCGCGGAAGTCACGCAGCGCGGCGCCGAGCTCCTGCAGCTTCGACAGACCCCCGCCCGTCAGCGCTCCGGTGTCGAGCAGGATGAGCTTGATATGCGGATCGGTCCTGGCCGCGGCGATGGCCTCGAGCAGGTCCGGAAGCAGGGTTTCGGGTGACGGGCCGCCGGAGGCTTCGCCGATGGCCCGGCGAACCGCATCCACCGAGAGCTGTTCGACGAGGCGCCCTTCCGGAGCCAGCACCAGCGCGGCGGTGCCGGGGAGCTTCGGCACGGCGTTGTGGAGCAACGCCAGCACGAAGCCGAACAGGAACAGCAGCAGCGCGAGATGCAGGGCCTTGCGGATCCCGTCGAGAATCCTCCAGACGAGGTGGGCAAGACCCGACAGCGTCGCGCCGACGCCCACGGATCAGACCTTTTCTTCGATGCGGGCCGCCTTGCCCGAGCGATCGCGCAGGTAGTAGAGCTTCGCGCGGCGGACATTGCCGCGGCGCTTGACGCTGACTTCGCTGATGGCCGGGCTGTGCGTCTGGAACACGCGCTCCACGCCCTCGCCGTGCGAGATCTTGCGCACGGTGAACGAGGAGTTCAGGCCGCGGTTCTTGCGGGCGATGACCACCCCTTCGTAGGCCTGCACGCGCTCGCGGTCGCCTTCGACCACCTTGACCTGGACCACCACGGTATCCCCCGGTGAGAAATCCGGCAGCCTGGCGCCGGCGCGCTCGGCATTGAGTTCCTGAATGATCTTGTTCATCGTCGTTCCCGTCCTTCCAGTGATGGCGCCCGCCCTCATCGGCCGCGCGCCTTGAATTCTTCCAGCAGTTCCGCCTCGTCCTCGCTCATGCCGCGCCGTGCCAGCAGGTCCGGCCGCCGCAGCCAGGTCCGTCCCAGCGCCTGCTGCAGCCGCCAGCGGCCGATGGCCGCATGATCGCCCGACAGCAGCACCCCGGGCACCCTCATGCCCTCCAGCTCCTCGGGCCGCGTGTAGTGCGGCCAGTCGAGCAGCGAGTCCTCGTGCGACTCCTGCTGCGCCGACTCGGCTGATCCGAGCGTGCCCGGCAGGAGCCGCGCCACCGCGTCGATGACCACCAGCGCCGGCAACTCGCCACCGGACAGCACATAGTCACCGATCGACCAGGTCGCGTCGATCTCGCTGTCCAGCAGACGCTGGTCCACGCCCTCGTAGCGGCCCGCCATCAAAATCAGTCCCGGCAACGCCAGCGCGCCACGCGCCATGCGCTGCTCGAAGCGCTCGCCGTCCGCGCCCAGGTAGATGCGAGGCGTGCCCGCCGGCATGCGCGCCTGCGCGCTGCGCAATGCGGTGCGCAGCGGCTCCACCTTGAGCACCATGCCCGGTCCGCCGCCATAGGGCCGGTCGTCCACCGTCCGGTGCACGTCGGTGGCGAACTCGCGCGGATCGATGCACTCGACCTGCAGCAAGCCCTGCGACACCGCCCGCCCGACGACGCCATGCGCGAGCGCCTCGCGCACCATCGACGGGAACAGCGTGACCACCGCGATGCGCAAACCCTGGCTCAAGCCTCACCCGGCTGTATCGTCGTCCCAGTCCACCACCACGCTGCGGGCCGCGAGATCCACGCGCTTGAGGTGCCGCGGCACCGCCGGAATCAGCACCGGCGCGCCACGCGGCACGCTCTCGCCTGCCTGCTCCACCGCCATCAGTGCGTGGGCCGGCGTGTCGATGAAGTACGCCACCGTTCCCAGCAACCGGCCATCCAGCGCGCGGACCTCGCAACCGAGGAGATCAGCGCGGAAAAACTCCTTCTCGCGCGGCGCCGGCAACTGCGAACGCGGCACCAGCACCGCGGCACCGTTCAGGGCCGCCGCGGCATCGCGATCATCCACTCCGGCCAGCTTGACCGTCAGCCGTCCGGAGGACCGTCCGCTGTCATCGACCCTGAACTGCGCGCGCCGGTCTCCTCGCGCGATGTTCCATACGGGAAAGTCGAAAATCCTCTCCGGCGGCTCGATGCGCGAGGTGACCTTGATCCAGCCCCGCACCCCGAAGGGCGCACCCAGCGTGCCCAGTTCGATCAGCGCCGGATCCTCGCCGCCGCTCATGCGGCGAACCGTCGCCTCAGGCCGCCTGCTTGCGGTACGTGGTGACGAGCTGTTTGACGCGATCCGACATGTGGGCGCCCAGCTTCACCCAGTGATCGATGCGCGCCAGTTCCAGGCGCAGCTTGATCTCGGCGCCGCGCGCCACGGGATTGAAGATCCCCACGCTCTCCAGGCTGGTCCCGCCCTGCCGCTTGCGGCTGTCGGTCACCACGACGTGATAGAAGGGGGTCTTCTTGCCGCCGCGGCGGGTCAAACGAATCGTCACCATCTTTGCGCACCCAGGCTTTAACGAGCCGCGAATTCTATTTGAAAACAATGCACTTACGCAAATGAATCGCGCTTTTGGGGGTCGGCGGACGCGAGGCGGCCCTGCCCCGGGGCGGGATGCGGCCGGTCAGCGGCGAAATCCGGGCGGCAGGCGCCCCCCCATGCCCCGCATCATGGATTTCATCATGCCGCCCTTGATGAACTTCTTCATGGTCTTCTGCATCTGGTCGAACTGCTTGAGCAGCCGGTTGACGTCGGCCACCTGCACGCCCGCACCGTTGGCGATGCGGCGCTTGCGCGAGTTGTCGATGCTCTCCGGGCGGCGCCGCTCGCGCGGGGTCATGGAGTCGATGATGCCCATCTGACGGCGCAGGGTCTTGTCGTTCACCGCCCCGGCCGCCGCCGCGGCGCCCGCCTGCATATGGGCGGGCAGCTTGTCCAGCAGCGAGCCCAGCCCCCCCATCTGGCCGATCTGGGCGAGCTGGTCGCGCAGGTCGGTGAGGTCGAAGGACTTGCCCTTCTGCAGCTTGCGGGCGAGCTTGTCGGCCTTCTCGAGGTCGGCCTTCTCCTGCACCTGCTCGACGAGGGAGAGCACATCGCCCATGCCGAGGATGCGCGAGGCGATGCGCTCGGGCTGGAACAGCTCCAGTGCCTCGCTCTTCTCGCCGGTGCCGAGGAACAGGATGGGCTTGCCCGTCACCTGGCGCACCGACAGCGCGGCGCCGCCACGCGCATCGCCGTCCGCCTTGGTGAGCACGATGCCGGTGAGGCTCAGCGCATCGTTGAACGCCTTGGCCGAGTTCACCGCATCTTGCCCCGCCATGCTGTCGACCACGAACAGGCGCTCGTGCGGATGGAGCTGCGCTTCCAGTTCGCGCACTTCGGCCATCATCTCCTCATCGACGTGCAGCCGGCCGGCGGTGTCGAGCAGCAGCACGTCGTAGGCCTGCAGCTTCGCCTGCTCCAGCGCGCGCTGCGCGATGGCCAGCGGCTGCTCGGACTCGCTGGCGGCGGCGAACCCCGCGCCGACCTGCTCCGCGAGCGTCTGCAACTGCAGAATGGCGGCGGGCCGGTACACGTCGGTGCTGCACAGGAGCACCTTCTTGCGCTGCTTCTCGATGAGCCAGCGGGCGAGCTTGCCGGCCGAGGTGGTCTTGCCGGCGCCCTGCAGGCCGGCCAGCAGCACGACCACCGGGCGCTGCGCCCGCAGGTTGAGCCCGGTGCTGGCCTCGCCCATCAGGCGGGTCAGCTCCTCGTGCACGATCTTGATGAACGCCTGGCCTGGCGTGAGGCTCTTCGTGACCTCCGCGCCGAGGGCGCGCGCACGCACGGTGTCGGTGAATCCCTTGACCACCGGCAGCGCGACGTCGGCTTCCAGCAAGGCCATGCGCACCTGGCGCACGGTCTCGCTGATGTTGTCCTCGGAAATCCGGCCGCGGCCGGTGAGTGCGGTGACGGCCTGCGAAAGCCGCTCGGTCAGACGATCGAACATGCGGCCGATTATACGGCGTTAGCGCGCTTTGCGGCGGTATGTCATGATCAATCGTGCCCTTCGCATTCGTCTCGGTCCTCCTGTACGCGCTGGCCGCGTGGTCGATGCTCAAGAGCGTCGACCGGCCGCGACTGTCGGTCCTCGCGTGGGTGAGCACCGCCCTCGCACTGCTCGACCACACCGCCGTGCTCACCCATGCATTGCGCAGCTACGGCCCGTGGATGATCGACCTGCGCACCGCAGCCTCGCTCCTCGGCTGGATCCTCGGCATGCTCGCCTGCGTCGTCGGCGTGGACCGGCGCAACCGCGTGCTCAGCGCCATCCTGCTGGTGAGCGCCGGCGTGGGCGCCGTGTTCACCGGCGGCGCACCGCGGTTCACGGCGACCCAGCCACCCTCCTGGGAACTGACGGCGCACGTGCTGCTGTCGATGGGAGCCGCGGCCCTGCTGTTCGGAGCAGCCGTCACCGCCGTGCTGCTGTTCCTGCTCGACCGGCGCCTGCGCGACCGGCGCCTCGCCGACCTGCCCCGCTCGCTCCCCTCGCTGGACCAGCTCGAGGCGGTGCTGTTCCGGCTGATCGGCGCGGGCTTCGCGCTGCTCACGCTGGCATTGTTCACCGGCTTCGTGTTCGTCACCGACCTGTTCGCGCAGCACCTGATCCACAAGACCGTGCTGTCGGTCATCGCCTGGGTGCTGTTCGGCGTGCTGCTCGTGGGCCGCGCACGCTTCGGCTGGCGCGGCCGCGTGGCCGTGCGCTGGACGCTGGTCGGGTTCGTGCTGCTGGCGCTGGCCTATTTCGGCTCCAAGTTCGTGCTCGAATCGGTGCTGGGAAAGCACTGGGGCTGAAGGGCCGGCCTGCATGGACGAGATGTCGCTGAGCACGCTGCTGTGGGGCCTGGGGATCCTGCTGCTGCTGTCGATCTTCATCAACGGCAGCGAAACCGCGCTGATGAGCCTGAACCGCTACCGGCTGCGCCATCGCGCGCAGGCGGGCGAACGCGGCGCAAGACTCGCCGAGAAGCTCCTCAGCCGCCCCGACCGGCTGATCGGCCTGATCCTGCTGTTGGGCACCATCGTCAACGTGTCGGCGCCGATGCTGGCGAGCTTCATCGCCTTCCGGCTGGGGGACGATCTGGGCGTGGCGATCAGCGCGGTGCTGCTCACCATCGTCACGCTGGTGCTTTGCGAAGTTGCGCCGAAGACCTACGGCGCCCTGCATCCCGAGCGGCTCGCGATTCCCGCCGCCTACGTCTACCACGGCCTGCTGCTCGTCTTCCAGCCGGTGGTGTGGGCCACGAACCTGCTCGCGAACGGCGTGCTGCGCGCACTCGGGGTATCCAATCTGCAGGCCAGCCATGCGCTCTCCAGCGAGGAGCTGCGCACGGTGGTGGCCGAGGCCGGCGCCATGATCCCCCGCCGGCACCAGCAGATGCTGGTGAGCATCCTCGACCTCGAGAACGTGACGGTCGAGGACATCATGGTGCCGCGCAACGAGATCGTCGGCATCGACATCGAGGATGACTGGGACCTCATCCTCGACAAGATCCGTCAGGCCCAGCACACGCGCATGCCGGTGTACGAGGGCGAGATCGACCGGATCATCGGCGTGACGCACATGAAGCGCGTGGTTCACGAGATGGCACGCGGCCGGTTGACGCCGGAGTCGCTGGTGCAGACGGCGGTGTCGCGCGAGGCGTACTTCGTGCCGGCCGGCACGACACTCAACACGCAGTTGCTCAACTTCCAGCGCGACCGGCGGCGCATGGCCTTCGTGGTCGACGAATACGGCGATATCCAGGGCCTCGTCACGCTGGAGGACATCCTCGAGGAGATCGTGGGTGAGTTCACCACCGACCCTGCGACCATGATGCACCGGGACGTGCACGATGAGGGCGATGGCAGTTACGTGGTGAACGGCAGCGCCAGCATCCGGGCGCTGAACCGCGCGATGCAGTGGTCGCTGCCCATGGAAGGACCCAAGACCTTGAGCGGCCTCATCGTCGAGGTCATGGAGAACATTCCCGAGACGGGCACCACGCTCAAGGTGTCCGACTACACGCTCGAGGTGCTGCAGACGGCCGACAACGCGGTGAAGACCGTCCGGGTGAAGCCGCCGGCACGCATCGTCGCGGCGATGCCCGATGCGGGGCCCGCCGCGAACGGGGAAACACGCGGCAGGGGTTAGTGCTCCGAATCAGAACAGCTCCACCGCCTCGCTCAGGCGCGAAATGGCATGCACCCGCATGCCCTCGGGTGGCTTGCGCGGCGCATTGGCGGCCGGCACCAGGGCGGCGCGAAAACCATGCTTGGCTGCCTCGCGCACCCGCTCCTCGCCGAAGGGAACGGGACGGATCTCCCCCGCGAGGCCGACTTCGCCGAACACGACGAGATCGGCGGGAACCGGGACATTCGACAGGCTGGAACGCGCCGCCAGCACGATCGCCAGGTCCGCCGCCGTCTCGGTGAGGCGCACGCCACCGACGATGTTGGCGAACACGTCCTGGCCGTGCAGGGCGATGCCGGCATGCCGGTGGGCGACGGCCAGCAGCATGGAGAGCCGGTTGGCGTCGATGCCCACCGCGACACGGCGCGGGTTCGCGGCTTGGGACTCGTCCACCAGCACCTGCACCTCGATCAGCAGCGAACGGCTTCCCTCGCGCAGCACCGTGACGACGCTGCCGGCCACCGGCTGATCATGCCGGGACAGGAACATCGCGCTCGGATTCCTGACCTCGCGCAGCCCCTCCTCGGCCATGGCGAACACGCCGATCTCATTCGCCGCGCCGAAGCGGTTCTTCACCGAGCGCAGCACGCGGAAGCGGCTGCCCGTATCGCTCTCGAAATACAGCACGGTGTCCACCATGTGTTCGAGCACCCGCGGCCCCGCGATCTGTCCTTCCTTGGTGACATGGCCGACGAGCAGCACGGCGATGCCCTGTCCCTTGGCGAACCGCACCAGCTCCGCGGTGCATTCGCGCAACTGCGAAACCGCGCCCGGGGCAGCCGGCACGCGATCGGTGTACATGGTCTGGATGGAGTCGATGATCAGGACCCGGGCGGGGAGTGCGTGGGCCTGGGCGAGCACCGACTCGACATGCGTCTCGGCGACCAGGTGCGTGGTCGCTTCCGCCAGCCCCAGCCGCCGGGCCCGCAGGGCCACCTGTCCCACCGACTCCTCGCCGGTCGCGTACAGGACGGGACCGCCGGCGGCGAGCGCCGCCGCGGCCTGGAGCATGAGGGTGGACTTGCCGATGCCCGGATCACCCCCCACCAGCGTCACCGACCCGGACACCAGCCCTCCGCCCAGGACCCGGTCCAGTTCCGTGGAACCCGTCACAAGTCGCTGCTGATCCGCGGCCGCCTCGGTGGCAAGGCTGCGGACATTGCTGGAAACCGCCCCAGGACGCGCAGGGGCGGCGCGGGACGGCACCTCCGCCACCAGGGTATTCCACTCCCCGCAGGTACCGCACTGGCCCTGCCACTTGGGGAAGGCGGCGCCACAGTCCTGACAGACGAATACCTCTTTGATTTTCGCCAACCCGCCCCCTGGATCTCTCAAATTCGTGAAGCCTAGCTTGCAGGAATTTGGGCCCGATCACCTATACTGCGCAACCTTTATGTTGAACCGCCGATCCGCATGCGTACGTTCGGAATGATCGCCATGGCGCTGGGCGCCGTGATCGTATTCGTCGACCTCGCATTGCGCGCCCTGTCCAGCTCGCTGGGCTGGGTCTGGGTGATCGGCATCCTGTTCCTCTCGGCCGGCGCCGCCGCTTGGCTGCGCTCCCGGCCGCAGCGCGCGCCGGTGCTGGCCGCGCCTCCCCCGCCCGTGCGCACGCCGGGTCTCGAGACCAGCCGACTGCTCGACAACTTCGAGCAACGCTTCGCCGAGCTCAAGAAGCGCTCCCCCAACGCCACCGTCCTCGGCGAGTTGTACGAGCTCGGCAGCCAGCTCGAGCAGCGCAAGCGCCTGGAACAAGCCACCGCGGTATTCCGTCACCTGGCGCGCATCGATGGGGGCTACAGGGACGTGGGTTCGCGGTTGAAGAACCTGATCGACGCGCAGGGGGTTTCGGTCGTACCCCTGCGGCCGGCCACGGCCCGCGACGGCGCCGTTGCCTCGCCCCCGGCGCCTGCGGCTCCCGCCCGGCCTGCAGCCGTCCCGGCCGCCGGCGATGGCGTCAGCGCCGAAGGCCTTCACGGGCCGATTCGCGCCCTGGGCCGGTACAAGCTCGAACGCGAGATCGGTCGCGGGGCGATGGGCACCGTTTATCTTGGCCGGGACTCGGCCATCAATCGGCTGGTGGCCATCAAGGCCATCCCGCTGGCGCGCGAGTTCAGCGATGCCGAACTCGCCGAGGCCCGCAGCCGCTTCTTCCGCGAGGCCGAAACGGCCGGCCGGCTCAATCATCCGAACATCGTGACCATCTACGACGTGGGCGAGCAGGACGGGCTCGCCTACATCGCCATGGAGTACCTGAAGGGCAAGCACCTGAGTGATTTCGGGACGGCCACGACGCTGCTCGAACCGCGCAAGGTGGTGGACCTGGTCGCGCGCACGGCCGACGCGCTCGGGTTCGCGCACCGGCAGGGCGTCGTCCACCGCGACATCAAGCCCGCCAACCTCATGTACGACATGACCTCGGACACCCTCAAGATCACCGATTTCGGCATCGCGCGCCTCACCGACTCGGGCAGCACCCGCACCGGCATCGTGCTGGGAACCCCCTCGTTCATGTCCCCCGAGCAGCTCGAGGGACGCACCGTGACCGGGCAGTCGGACCTGTTTTCCCTCGGTGTCTCACTGTTCCAACTGCTGACCGGGCAATTGCCGTTCCGCGCGGATACCATGACCGGCCTGATGCAGCAGATCGCCGAGTCCCCCCACCCGCCCCTCAAAGCCATCCGGCCGGACCTGCCGGATTGTGTACAACAGGTGATCGACCGGGCCCTAGCCAAGTCGCCGGAGGCGCGCTTCGAAAGCGGTGCGCAGATGGCGGCGGCCCTGAACGATTGCCGTGCGCGCATCCCGGACGGACTGCCGTGATCCGCGCGCATTCGAAAGAAAGGGCCCCCCTCGCATCATGAGCCTGAAGGGCAAGATCAACAGCGTCGCCCTGACCGACACTGGCAAGGTCCGCGAGCACAACGAGGACATGATCGGCACCGAAGCCGAGATCGGCCTGTTCGTGCTGGCCGACGGCATGGGTGGCTACAACGCCGGGGAGGTCGCCAGCGGCATCGCCGTGAAGACCATCATCAGCCTGGTGAAGGAGGCAGTGCTGCGCGAGGACATGGCGCAGCCCGACGCCGAGACTGGCCTCACCCGGCCCAGCATCATCCTGCGCGATGCCATCCACCGCGCCAACAAGATCATCTACCACACCTCGAAGACCCAGCCCCAGTGCGAGGGCATGGGCACGACCGTGGTGGCGTGCCTGTTCTTCGACAACAAGATCTCGATCGCCCATGTCGGGGATTCGCGCCTGTACCGGCTGAGGGACAATCGATTCGAGCAGCTGACCATGGATCACTCGCTGCTGCAGGAACTGGTGGACCGCGGCTTCTATTCCCAGGAAGAGGCGCAGCGGGCAACCAACAAGAATTATGTTACAAGGGCGCTCGGAGTCGAGCAGAATGTCGAGGTGGAGATCCACGAGGAGCCGGTGCTGAGGAGCGACTACTACGTCCTGTGTTCGGATGGCCTGTCCGACATGATCGAGGACGAAGATATTCACTTAACGATCAGCACCTTTAATGCTAATCTTGATACCGTTGCTAAGCAATTGATCCAGCTATCAAATGACAACGGCGGCCGCGACAACGTCTCGGTCATCATGGCCCACGTGGAAGAAGCGTTTCCCGCAAGACGCGGGATATTTGACAAAATACTCGGATGGTTTGGTTAAAGGGATAGGGGTAAATCAATGGCACGCCTTCTGCTCAGTCTGGATGGTCAAGTGCTGGCCGAATACAACATGAACAAGGAGCGCTACACCATCGGGCGCCTGCCGGACAACGACATCCGGATCGACAACCCTGCCGTGAGCGGACACCACTCGCTCATCATCAACATCCTCAACGATTCCTTCCTCGAGGACCTGAACAGCACGAACGGCACGTACGTCAACGGAAAGCTCATCAAGAAGCACGCCATGCAGCACGGTGATGTGATCACCGTGGGACATCACCAGCTTCGCTTCGTCGACCAGCAGGAAGGCGACAACTCGCAGGACGAGTTCGAGAAAACCATGGTCATCAGCTCGAGCTCGCAGGGCGAGGTGCGCCGGGTAGGCCAGGCCGTGGACCAGGCCGCGAAGGCGGTCTCGGCCAAGCGCGGCCCCGTGGCGGTCGATCCCGCCACCGCCCTGCCGAAGGCGAAGCTCCAGGTACTGAGCGGCGCCTTCGCCGGGCGCGAGCTGGAGCTGACCAAGGCACTCACGACGCTGGGCCGGCCCGGCATCCAGGTGGCCGCCATCACGCGCCGCTCGGAAGGCTACTTCATCGTCCACGTCGACAGCGGCCGCGAGGGCGACTACCCGCAGGTCAACGGCGTGCCCATCGGACCGCAGGCGCGACGCCTCAACGACAATGATGTAGTGCAGCTCGCCGGCGTGAAGATGGGGTTCTTCGAGAGCTGAGCCGCTGGCGGGAGAGCCGAGCGGCTGGCGCTGCTTCAGTCGAGCGTGACAGCCACCCTCTGGCTGATGCCACAGAGCAGCTCGTAGGGAATCGTGCCGGCGCAGGAGGCGATGCGCTCCACCGGCAGCCCTTCGCCCCACAGCGTCACCGCGGCACCTGTGGTGATCTCGCCCAGGTCGGTGACATCGATCCCCAGCATATCCATGGACACCCGACCCGCCAGCAGTGCGCGCCGGCCTTCCACCAGCACCGGCGTATTGCTGATCACGTTGCGTGGATAGCCATCGCCATAGCCCACCGCAGCGATGGCCAGGCGCGTGCGGCGCCGCGCGGTCCACAGGCTCCCGTAGCCTACCTGCTCGCCCGGCTCCAGGGTCTTGAGCGCGATCACACGCGAGCGCAAGGACATCACCGGTTTGAGGCCCAGATCCGAGCCCAACTGATCGGCGAAGGGCGAGACGCCGAACAAGGCCAGTCCCGGCCGGACCCAGTCGCGCTGGGTCTGGGGAAAGGCGAGGAGCGAAGCCGAATTGGCGATACTGCGCTCACCCGGCAGTCCCTCGCAGACGCGATCGAACAACGCAAGCTGCTGCAGCGTGCCGGGGTGCTCGGGCGTATCGGCATTGGCCATGTGGGTGAACAGCCGGACCGGCTGTGCGACGCAGGGCAGGCGCTTCAAGACATCCAGCGCCGTGGCGAAGTCCCGCGGGCGCAGCCCCAAGCGGTTCATGCCGGTGTCGAGCTTCAGCCACACCACGAGGTGCATGCCATTCGGCACCCGCCGAAGCAGCTCCACCTGCTCCAGGCTGTGCACCACCATCTCGAAGCGGGCTTGCGTCGCCGCCTCGAGCTGTTCGGCATCGAAGACGCCCGCGAGCAGCACGATGGGCTGCGTGATGCCGGCCTGGCGAAGGATCAGTCCTTCCTCGACGCGGGCCACCGCGAAGGCATCCGCGCCGCCCAGCGCCTGCGCCACGGCCGCAAGGCCATGCCCATAGGCATTGGCCTTGACCACGGCCATGACCTTGGAAGCCGGCGCGCGTTCACGCACGACGGCGAGGTTGTGACGGAGCGCGGCGCGGGAGATGGAAGCGCTGACCAGCGCCCTCACCGGAAGACGCCCTCGGCGTAAGATTCGGGAGCGAAGTTCTCGAACTTCGTGTACTGGCCGAGGAAGGTGAGTTGCACCTCGCCGGTCGGGCCGTTGCGCTGCTTGGCGATGATGATGTCGGCGATGCCCTTGCGCGTGGTGTTGGGCTCGTACACCTCCTCGCGGTAGATCAGCAGGATGAGGTCAGCATCCTGTTCGATGGCACCGGAGTTGTGGCTGACGATGCCATCGGCGAGCCAGCTTGCGGGGCCGGGGACGGTCAGGTCGTAGACCGGCTCCTCTCCGGCAGCGTCGACCGTCAAGACGCGGTCCCAGAACAGATCAGATTCCGCAGACGCGTTCAATCCTGGGTCGTCGACTCGTGCGAGTTGATCGCCTGTCGAGATTTCCCCGACTTTGCGCCAGCCCGATCCGGTGAACAGGCGATGATTCGCCGTTGCCCGGATGCGGCGCCCGCTCGCCAGCGCCACGCTGAATATCGGCCGAACGCCGGTGCACCACACCTTATCGCTGCGGGCCCGAATGATCTTCTGCCGCTCGTCCATGGCCCAGACCTCGGGGGTTTGCCCCACGAGTTCTGCGATCGGAACACGGCGACCATCGGCGAGCCAGACGGGAGTATCCCCGGTGACGCATTCGCGAAGGTCGGACATCACCGGCTTCTTCTCCACGCGCTGCTCCACGCTCCGGTTGAGCTGCGACAGCGCGATGACCGGGACCGAGAGCTCCTTCGCCAGCGCCTTGAGCGAACGCGAGATCTCGGAGATTTCGGTGGCGCGGTTCTCCTTGGTGCCGGAGACCTGCATGAGCTGCAGGTAGTCGACCACGATGAGATCGAGGCCGCGCTCGCGCTTGAGGCGGCGGGCGCGGGCGCGCACCTCGGTGGGCGTGAGTGCCGGTGTCTCATCCAGATAGATGCGTGCATTGGAGAGCTGCGTCATGGCCGAGTCGATGCGCGGCCAGTCGTCCTCGGTGAGCCTTCCCGAACGCAGGTTCGACTGGTTGATGCGGCCCAGCGAGGAGATCATGCGCAGCGTGAGCGACTCGGCCGACATTTCCATGCTGAACACGGCGGCGGATTTGTTCGCGCCCAGCGCGGCGTTCTCGGCGATGTTGACCGCGAGCGTGGACTTGCCCATCGAGGGACGGCCGGCGACGACGATGAGGTCGCCCGGCTGCAGGCCCGAGGTCATCTCGTCCAGCACCTTGAAGCCGGTGGCGATGCCGGTCATCTTGCCTTCGGAGTGGTACATCGTGTCGATGCGGTTCACCACCTCGGGCAGGATGCTCTTCACCGGCCTGAAACCCGCCTTGCCGCGCGCGCCACGCTCGGCGATCTCGAACACCGCGCGCTCGGCGTCATCGACGATGTCACGCGCCTCGCGCCCTTCGGGCTCGAGCGCCGAACCCACGATGTGGTTGCCGGCGGTGATGAGCTGGCGCAGCACCGAGCGCTCTCGCACGATATCGGCATAGGCGCGGATGTTGGCGGCGGTGGGGGTGTCGCGCGCGAGCGCACCGAGATAGGCGAGCCCGCCCACCTGTTCGAGTTGTCCCTTGCTCTGCAGGTATTCGGACACGGTGACCGCATCGCAGGGCTGCGAGCGCTCGATCAGGGCGCCGGCGGCCTCGAAGATCAGCCGATGATCGTGCCGGTAGAAGTCCTCGGCGATGATGCGGTCGGCGATCTGGTCCCAGGCCGTGGCCTCGAGCATGAGACCGCCCAGCACGGACTGCTCGGCCTCCACGGAGTGCGGCGGCAGCCGCAACTCACCGCCAGACTCGAAGGAACGAGGATTCACCCGGCTGGACATGCGAGTCGCAGGGCGAACACGGCGCTGATGCCCGGTCAGTCCTCGGCGACGATGGTGACGGCGAGCGTCACGTCGACGTCGGTGTGCAGATGGACCTGCACCTGGTGTTCACCGGCCAGCCGGATTGGCCCTGCCGGCATGCGCACCTCGCTGCGCGAGAGCGGATGACCCGCCGCGGTGACCGCCTCGGCGATGTCGGAGGTGCCGATCGAGCCGAACAGCTTGCCCTCGGCGCCGGCCTTGGCCTTGATCTCCAGCTTGAAGCTGGAGAGCGCCTCGGCGCGCGATTGCGCGGACTTGAGTTCCGCGGCCGCCTTCTGCTCGAGCTGCGCGCGCTGCGCCTCGAACTTGGCGATGTTCGCGGCGGTGGCCATGGTGGCCCGGCCGGTGGGGACCAGGTAGTTGCGGGCATAGCCCGGCTTCACCTTCACGCGATCGCCGATCTGTCCCAGGTTGGCGACCTTCTGCAGCAAAATGACGTCCATCTAGGTCGATCTCCAGTTCAGTGCTGATCCGTGTAGGGCAGCAGCGCCAGGAACCGGGCGCGGCGGATGGCGAGCTGGAGCTGGCGCTGGTAATGCGCGCGGGTGCCGGTGATGCGGCTCGGGACGATCTTGCCCGTCTCGGTGATGTAGCCCTTGAGGACGGCCAGATCCTTGTAGTCGATCTGCTTGACGTCATCAGCCGTGAAACGGCAGAACTTCTTGCGTCGGAAAAAACGTGCCATGGATGTTCTCCTGCCGGCGCCCCTTAGCGGGACCCCATCGGCATGTCGTCGTCGTCGGAGTCGATGAAGTCGTCGTGGCGGCGGGCATTCTCATCCGGCGGCCGCGACATGGGCGAAGGCTCGGTGATGGCCTCGTCCATCTTCACGACCAGGTGGCGCAGCACCGCATCGCTGAAGCGGAAGGCCGCGGTGAGCTCGGCCAGCACCTTGGCATCGCACTCGATGTTCAGCAGCACGTAGTGCGCCTTGTGGACCTTGGCGATGGGGAAGGTGAGCTGGCGACGGCCCCAGTCCTCGAAGCGGTGCACGGAACCGCCACCGGCACTGATGATGCCCTTGTAGCGCTCGACCATGGCAGGGACCTGCTCGCTCTGGTCCGGATGGACCAGGAACACGATTTCATAATGCCGCATGTCATTCCTTACGGTTGTAGCCTCCCGTTGCGAGCGGTGAGGCAAGGAGTTGCCGGCAAGACCGGCAAAAAGAGCCGCGAATGGTACTGGGTTGTCGCGGGCCCGTCAAACACGGCCGTAGGCCGGGAATCGTGCCTTGGCCTCGAGATCCGGGAGGTCCTGGTCGTTCCTGATATAGGCGGTGGTGGCGTCCCGGATGGGCTGGAAATCCCAGGGGGTGAAGCGTCCCTGGCGCAGTGCCCCGTAGACCAGCCGGCGGCGCCGCTGGCTCTCCAGCACCGCGCCGTGCAGGGCTTCGAGATTCCAGCGGTCGATCACCTCCCGCCTGAACGCCGCCACCCTCGCCTCGTATCGGGGATCGGCGGCGAGGTTGTCGCGCTCCAGCGGGTCCGCGGCCAGGTCATACAGCTGGTCAGGATCCACCGGCGTGTGCACGAACTTGTACTGGCCGCGGCGGATCATCACCAGCGGCGCGATGGCGCCCTCGCCCAGGTACTCGCCGATCACCTCGTCGGCCCCGGGCTCGCCGCGAAGCGAGGGCATGAGGCTGGTGCCGTCGAGCGCGCTCAGCTCGCGCTGCTGCGGGGTTCCCGCGAAGTCACACAAAGTGGGCAGGATGTCGAGCAGCGAGGCCGATGCCGGCACTCGGCGCGCCTGGATGCGTCCCGGCGCGTGCACGATGAGCGGGATGCGGCAGGCAGGCTCGAAGAAGTTCATCTTGTACCACAGGCCCCGCTCGCCCAGCATGTCTCCGTGGTCCGCGAGTACCATCACGATGGTGTCATTCGCGAGCTGTGAGTCCCGCAGTGCCGCGAGCAGCGAGCCCACCTGGTCATCCACGTAGGACACGGCGCCGTAGTAGGCGCGACGTGCCGCCCTCACCTGCGCCTCGGTCACCGGCCGAAGGTCGAGGCCGATGACATGACGCAGCCGGCGCGAATGCGGGTCGAGCTGTGCGGGGTCGATCTGCACGCGCGGCATGTCGATTTCCACGCCTTCGTAGCGATCCCAGTAGCCCTGCGGCACCACGTACGGATCATGCGGATGCGTCATCGACACCACGAGGCAGAACGGCCGCCGGTCCTTCGAGCGCGCCAGGTCGAAGAGCTTCTGCCGCGCCGCGTAGACCACTTCATCGTCGAAGTCGATCTGGTTGGTGCGTGTGCAGGGACCCGCCTGCGACACCGAGTTCATGTCGTGGTACCAGCTCGGGCGCTCCTCGAAGCGCTCCCAGTCCGGCGTCCAGCCGAAGTCCGCCGGGTAGATGTCGGTGGTCAGCCGTTCCTCGAATCCGTGCAGCTGGTCCGGACCGCAGAAATGCATCTTGCCGCTGAGCGAGGTCTGGTAGCCGGCCGCGCGCAGGTGATGCGCGAAGGTCGGCCACTGCGCGCTGAACTCGGCGGCATTGTCGTACGCGTCAATCTGTGAGGGGAGCCGCCCAGACAGGAAGGAGAAGCGCGACGGTGCGCACAACGGACTGTTGCAGTAGAAGGAGTCGAACACCGCGCCCGAGGCCGCGAGCGCATCGATGTTCGGTGTCCGGGCCACGCGATTCCCATACGCCGGCAGCGAGCCCGCGGTGAGCTGGTCGGCCATCAGGATCAGGATATTGGGCTGGGTCACCGTCATCTCCACTGCGCGCCGATCGCGCCGGCGGCGATGATCACATGTGCGCAGCGCCGGCCGCAATTCGCGGCGGCGGGCCGCGCTCGAGATCCAGCGTGCGGATGTCGTTCAGGATGACCGAGGGCTGCAGGTAGGCGAGCGTGTAGATCTCGCGCACCGACCCCGCGGCATCGATGAGGAACATCTTCAGCATGTGGTGCCGGGTCCTGGTGGCGCGCCCCCGTGCATCCTTCTCGATGCTCACGTCCTGGCCCAGGCCCTCGAGCAGCGGCAGCAGGTCGTGCACGTTGCGCGCCGTGAGGAACTGCCATTCGAAGTCCGGATCATTGCGCCACTGGCCCGCGTAGCGCTCGATCACCGCCGGCGTGTCGTTCTGCGGATCGAAGCTGATGCTCACCAGCCGCACGCGCTCGCGCAGCCGCGGATCGGCCTCGAGACTGGCCTGCAGGGACTTCATCACCGCGTGCGAGTACGGACAGCCCAGCGGATCCACGCAATAGGTGTAGAAGAACGTGAGCAGCGTGAGCTTGCCGCGCAACAGCGGGGCGAGCCGCACCGCGCGCCCACGGCTGTCGAGGAGCCCGGCGTCCGGGGTCGGCTGGATGCGCTCGAGCCGGTAGCTGCCCGGTGCGAGCGGCTCGTACTCCATGCGCGGAATGACGGCGGCGCCCGGGTCGACTGCGCCCGGGGCCGCGCTGCCCGCCCCCATCAGGACGAGCAGGCAGGCCCGCCAGCTCATGTGCCGGCCGTGAACTTCATGTGGTGCGGGCGGCCGAGCTTCGCCGCCGCGAAGTCGATCTCGAACGCGGTCTTGAGCTCATGACCGTCCCAGTTGAAGGCGCGCAGGAACTGCTCGTCGTCCTTGCCCTTCTTGTCCCAGTGCGCGAGCAGGCTCGAGGTGATGTACACCCGCTTGCCGTCCCAGCTCTGCGAGACCATGTTGACCTGGCTGCCGGTCTTCTTCTCATAGGTCTGCTTCGGATGCTCGGGGTCGGACAGGTCGAAGTAGTGCGTCGTGCCATCCATGAAGGTGTTGACCCACAGCCCCTTGCCATCGGCCGTGATGGAGATGTCCACGGGCAAGGGGATCTTTGCCGGATCGCCGATGGTGGCCACGTCCTTCGCGGTCCACGCGCCGGTGCCATCCTGCTTCACCAGCCACAGCCTGGAGGTGAGCGCGGTCGCGGTGATCGCCCAGTTCTGCCCCGGAGCCAGCCCCCAGCGGATCTCCAGCGGCGCGCCCGGCACGCTCAGCACCTGCGTGGGCTGGAAGGACTTGAGGTTCCACACCACCATCGTGTTGCCGAAGCGCTTCATCGCCGCCGGGTCCTTCACCACCTCGCCGAGATCACGCATGTAGTTGTCGCGCCCGGTGAAGCTCGAGCTGAGCATGACGTTCTTCGCGGGATTCACCGCGAGGTCATAACCGTAGCCATCGCCCACCGCGGCGCCGACCTTGGTCGTCGGGATGTCGTACTTGCGGATCAGCGTGCCGTGGTTGTTGAACAGCGCGATGCCGGTCACCCCGCCATTGTCATGCGTGTTGGACAGCGTGCCGATCAGCATCCGTCCGGGCAGCGCGTAGAACGTGTGCGGACCCACGAGCCCGGTGCGCTTGGGAAGGTCGGTGATGGTCTTGATCAGTTTCGGCTTGCCCGGCGTCGTGCCAACATCGAACACGTAGATCTTGCTGTCATCCAGCGTGCCCGCCCACAGGAAGCGCCGATCGTCGGTGAATCCCATGTGGTGAGCCTCGCCCTGGCCGCCGACCGAAACGCTGCCGACGACCTTGCCATAGGACTTCGAGTGCGGATCGGCATCCACGGTGACCAGCTTGTCCGAGCCGTCGCCGAGGCCCGTGACACCCAGCGTCCAGACGTGGACGAAACTCTCCTGCCCCTTGATGAGATTGCTGATGTAGGGTGAATTGCAGGTCTCATCGGCCATCGCGGCCGACAGCAACCCGATGCCTGCGAGCGTCCATGCCGCCCGCCCGATTCGTGTGCGCTTCATGTCCGTATCCCCCGTTGTCGTGGCCGGAAAGCCGGCAGTGTAGCGCCAACGTGCAATGCGTCCCATTACCAAAGGACATGAACTCATGCGGCTCTCAGCGGCCGACGATCCTCTGACGCACCGCATCGAAAAGAGCCACGCCCACCGACACGGAGACATTCAGCGAGGAGACCTGGCCGGCCATGGGGATGCGCGCCAGCAGGTCGCAGCTGTCGCGCGTCAGCCGCCGCAGACCCGACCCTTCGGCACCGGCCACCAGCACCACGGGTCCCTTGAGGTCCACCTCGAACAGCACCTGCTCAGCCTCACCCGCAAGGCCGACCACCCACAGCCCCTGCTGCTGCAGGGATTTCAGCGTGCGCACGAGGTTGGTGACCGTCACGAAGGGCACGAACTCCGCGGCGCCGGCCGCGACCTTGGATGCGGTGGCATCGAGGCCAGCGGAGCGGTCCCGCGGCGCGATCACCGCGTGCACGCCGGCGGCCTCGGCGCTCCTCAGGCAGGCGCCGAGGTTGTGCGGATCGGTGATGCCATCGAGTGCCAGCAGCAGCGGGGGCGTCGTGAGCCGCTCCACGAGGTCGGAGAGGCGTGTCTCATCCCAGGCAGCGGGCGGCCGCACGCGCGCAACCACCCCCTGGTGGACACCGCCCGTGGCAAGCTTCTCGAGCGTCGCGGCCGATGCGGGCTGGACCTGAAGGCCGGCCGCGCGTGCCTGTTCCACCAATTCGCGCATGCGCGCATCGCCGCGCTCCTCGCGCACCCACAATTCGAGGATGCGCTCGGGCGCCCGCTGCACCACCGCCTGCACGGCGTGCAGCCCGTACACCAGGTGCCGGGACGGGTCAGCCACGCCGTTGCGATCGCCGCTCGCGGCGCGAACCGCCGCGAGCGGCCCCGCCCGCGCCACGTGTCGGGTGGCCGATGGACGCACCCGCCTCCACCAGTTCGAAATCGATCTGCCGCTGGGCGAGGTCGACGCGCGAAAGGCGCACGCGCACCGCATCGCCCATGCGGAAGCGCCGGCCGGTGCGCCGGCCGACGAGCCCGAGTCCGCCGCGGTCCAGTTCCCAGTAATCCCCGGGGATGGCCGAGATGTGCACGAGTCCGTCGATCGGCATCTGCGCGAGCTGCACGAACAGCCCGAACTCCAGCGCGCTGGAGATGCTGGCATCGAACTCCTCGCCGATGCGCGACTGCAGGTACAGGCACTTGAGGTACGCCATGACATCGCGCGCGGCATCATCCGCGCGGCGCTCGCGCTGCGAGGTCTCCTGGCCCAGCGCCTGCAGTTCGCCGATCTCGTAGCGGTGTCCCGCCGCGCATCGAGGCAGCAGTGCTGCCTTGAGGGCCCGGTGCACGATGAGGTCCGGATAGCGGCGGATCGGCGAGGTGAAATGCGCGTATTCCTCCAGCGCAAGCCCGAAGTGGCCGATGTTGGTGGCCTGGTAGACGGCCTGCGCCAGCGAGCGGATCACCAGGCCCTCGAGCAGCAGGCCATCCGGCCGTGCCGCCAGCCGGTCGACGAGTGAGCGGTATTCGCGCGGCGTCGGTTCCTCGGAGAACTGCGTGCCGACGTTGAGCGCGTTGAGCACCTTCTCGAGCTCGGCCACGCGCTTGTCCTCCGGCAGTCCGTGCACCCGGTACAGGCCTCCGGCCTTCGCGTGGCGCAGCGCCGCCGCGGTCTCGACGTTGGCCGCGATCATGCACTCCTCGATCAGCCGGTGCGCATCGTTGCGCACCGGCGCATGGAAGCCGACGATGACACCATCGGCGCCGATGCGCGCCTTGACCTCTGCACCACGGAAATCCAGCGCGCCGCGCGCATCGCGCGCGCCTTTCAGCGCCTGGTAGATCTGCTGCAGCGCATCGAGCGAGGACCTGACATCGGCCGCCAGCGTCTGGCGCACGCCTTCCGGGTTGCTGAGGTAGTCCCAGGCCGACTCGTAGGTCAGGCGCGCATGCGAGCGGATCACCGCCTCGTAGAAGCGCGCGCGGCTCGATTTCCCCGACTTGCTCACGCGCATGTCGCACACGAAGGCCAGCCGCTCGACCTGTGGCATGAGCGAGCACAGGTGGTTGGAGAGCCTCTCGGGCAGCATCGGAATGACGCGGTCGGGAAAGTACACGGAGGTTGCGCGATTGCGCGCCTCGGTATCCAGCACGCCGCCATATCGCACGTAGTGGCTCACATCGGCGATGGCCACCACCAGCCGCCAGCCGCCTCCCCGCACGGCTTCGCCATACACGGCATCGTCGAAGTCCCGCGCATCCTCGCCATCGATGGTCACCAGCGGCAGCGCGCGCAGGTCCTCGCGGTGTGCGTGGTCCGAGGGACGCACTTCGTTTCCGAACCGTTCGGCCGCCCGCAGCACTCCTTCCGGGAATTCGCCCGGCAGGTCATGCCGCAGGATGGCGAATCGCGCCGCCAGATCCGAGGGGCGAAGATCGGTGAGCGTCTCCACCACCCGGCCGTGGGCCGGCAGGCCCGACTGCGGGCGGCGGGTGATCTCCACCACCACGTAAGCGCCGTCCTGCGCGCCGTGGCGATCGCGCGCAGCCACATCCACGCCGTACCAGTGACCGGGATCCTCCGGTTCCACACGTCCACGGCCGTGGTTGGAATGGAAGATGCCGGCGATGCGGGCGGGCGCCGACTCCAGCCGGCGGATCAGCCGGGCGATGCGCCGGCCGCGTTCGTTGGTGCCCACGACGGTGACTTCCACGCGGTCCTGGTGCATCAGCGAGGACAGGTCCGCCCGCGCCAGCATCAGCGGCGCCGAGCCATCATCCGGCAGTACCGTGACATCACCGCTGGCGCGGCCGCGCACGCGCCCGGACAGGCGCTCCTGCTCGCCCACCACCGCGAAGCCACGGTCGCTCTCGCGAAGCTGGTTGTCGCGCACCATGGCGCCCAGGCGCTTGCCCAGCGCATCGCGCTGTGCATCGGTCTTGAGGCCCAGGATCTTCGCCAGCCGTTTGGCGTTCAAGGGTTCCGGGGCGGCGGTGAGTTGCGAGAGCAACAGCTCCCGGCTGGGGATGGGATCCGCGTAGCGTGACTGCTCGCGGGCGTAGTTGGGGTCCTGCTGCTGCCAGGCAGGCGCAGGCGTCTTGCGCCCTCGGGCGCGGCGTCGAAGAGGTCGGGTCATGCGGGATGAAGAGGTATCAGCAAAGGTTGGGGTTGGTTGACAGTCGGGGACCGGGTGCGTACATTCTGCGCGCCTTTCGGCCCATCTCTAGCCCAGGTGGCGGAACTGGTAGACGCGCTGGTTTCAGGTACCAGTGGAGCAATTCGTGGAGGTTCGAGTCCTCTCCTGGGCACCACTTCGCTTTGGTTTTCGGATCTTTCGTCCGACAGAGTCTACATCAAAAAGACCGGCCGAATCATCAATTTATGGCGCCTTTCGCGATGCCGTCTGATGTTCGCGCCGCCGGCGCGGGCAGGCGCCCGCGCCCTACAGCTCCCACTCGAATCCCGCCCACCCCGCCCGTGGCGCACCAGGTCCCAGGAAGCGCGGGTCGGTGAGTTGTCCGAACAGCTCGGCGCCATTGCCCAGCACGCCGAAGTTCGCGTAGCGGCGATCGAAGATGTTGTCCGCCCGGGCAAACAGGGACAGGTGTGGAATCGGTCGCCAGGCGGCGCGGATATTGAACACAGCGAAACCACCGATGGGTGACAGGCGATTCGCCTCATCGCCGCGCAGGTACTGGGAACCCTGGTATGAGGCATCCGCGCCCACCGTGACAGCGGCAGGCAGGCGCACATCGAAGCCGGCCTTGAAGGAGTGCCGCGGCAGGCTGGGAATGCGGTTGCCGCGGGCCACGGCGATCAGCCCGGTCTGCGGATCGGCATCCGGGTGGTTGACGCTGTTCTCGAGAAAGGGCGTGCGGAACGTGGCGTCGAGGTGCGTGTAGTTGAGATGCCACTGCAACCGGCCGGCGAGCATCGCTCCGCGCAGGCTCGCCTCGATGCCCTGCCGCCGGGTGCGGCCGACGTTGGCGTAGTAGCCCTGGTTGGACTGCGCACCGCCGGTGCTCTGGAACAGCAGGTCATCGACGTTGACGGTGTGGAACAAGCCGAGGTGCCAGTCGAGATGATCGCGCGCGTCCAGGTGCACGCTGCCCCGCAGCCCCGCTTCGACGCTCTTGGCGACGACCTGCTTCAGCTCCGGGTCGGCGAGGAACTGGTTCGGCAGGCGACACGGAGCATCGGGGCTGGCGCAGGTGAGTTCCACCGGCGTGGGCGCGCGGGTGGATTCGCTGTAGCCGGCGTACAGGTTCACCGCCGGATTCATCTGCAGGGTGAATCCCAGCGCCGGATTGGCGCGGTGGAAGGAATGCCGGCCGTCGAGATCCGGGTTCAGGCCGGTGAGATCCGCAAGCTCCGTGCGCGTGTGGTTGTAGCGGATCGATGCGGTGAGCGCGAACCGCTCGGTGATCGACAGCGTATCGGTGAGATAGGCGCCGACGCTCTGATCGTTGACGTGGACGGCGAGCGTCGCGGCGGGGATCAGCACGCCCGTATCGGGTTGAGTCACGTAGGTGTGCAACGGATCGGGCGCATAGGGCACGAGGAATGAAGCCTCGACACCGGAGTCGAAGTCCACGCGCCCATGCAGGTAGTCGAGGCCTGCCACGAACTGGTTTGCGCGCGCGCCCAGCGGCGCGGACAGGATCCACTGCCAGGTTCCACCGACGCTGCGCTGTCGCCGGCGGCTCTGGTTGTTGACCGCGTCGTACGCGCTGCCCACCGGCTGGCCGTTCTGGTCGAGCACCGGTGCATCGCCATCACACAGGATGCCCGGATCCTCATCGCAGGCCTCGAAACTGGTGCCATCACCGTTGTAGGAGCGCGTGCGCACCGAGCGGAAGAACACAGTACCGGCAATCTTCGAGTGCGGGGCGAGCTGCCAGCTCGCCTCGCCCCACGCGCCATCGAAGTCATTGCGCGTCTGGTCCGGCGCCGTGAACACACTGTCGGGCGCATCCTGCAGGAGCTGCACGGCCTGTGAGCCGTTGCCGACCAGGTTGGTGCGCGCATGCGCGAGATGCAGGTCCAGGGTCAGGTGATCGGTGCGCCGGCTCAACGTACCCATGAGACTGGTGGCACGCGAATCGGAGGCGTAGCGCCAGCCCTTTTCCTGGAAATGGTTGGCCAGCAGGAAGTATCCCCAGCCACCATTGTTGCCACCGCTTTGCAGCGTGTACTCGCGCCGCCGGAAGGAGCCGGCGTAGGCCTGGGCGCTCGTCCCTGGTGCATCGAAGCCGTTCTTGGTGCGGATCTGGATGGCGCCGCCCAGGGTATTCAACCCGAAGATCGGGTTGCTCCCCGAGAGCAGCGTCAGCGAGGACATCGCCTCCTCGGGGATGAGGTCCCAGTTGACACTGTCACCGAACAGCTCGTTGACCCGCACGCCATCGACATACACCGAGATGCCTTCGGAGCCGCCCAGCAGCGGGGTGCCGGTGAAGCCGCGAAACTGCAGATCCGGTTGCAGTGGATTGGATTGGGCCGAGTTGAGGCTGACACCCGCGAGGTGGCGGTTGAGGTAATCGGATGCATCCAGCGCCTGGGCCCGGTCGAACTCCTCGCCGCTCACGCCCTGCACGCTGTAGGGCAGCAGGTTGACCGGCAGCATCGCGCCCGTTCCGGGCGTGATGCCGATCACCGTGATGCCGCCGAGTTCGGCTGTTTCGCCCGCCCCGGCCGGCATCGCAACCGTCCCGAGCGCGGCGAGCGCCACGCCCGTCACCAAGACCCGCACCGCGGTGCCGGATCGCTCAGTGAGTCCAGGACACCGTGAACATCGCATAGTAGGTCCTTCCTGGCGACGGCTCGAAGAATCGTGCGTTGCTCTCATTCACGATGACACTGCCCACGTACTGCCGGTCGGCGAGATTGTCGACGCGCACGAATTCGCTGAGCTTCCATCGGGTCGTCTGTTGTTCCAGGCCCAGCCGCAGGTTCGCCACCCAGAATCCCGGTGCTGAATCGCTGTTGCGGTCATCGACGTAGATCTTCGAGCGGCCCAGCGCCTCGGCCGTCGCCGTGAAGCCCAGCGGTGCGTACTTCCAGCTCAGCCCCGCATACAGCGCATTGGAGGGCACCGCCGGCAGGCGATTGCCCGCCTCCACCGTGGCCGGCGCGCAGGGCAGTCCGACGCAGGTCTGGTAACTCTGGTCCACCTCGGCGCGGATGTGGGTGAAGGCAAGGCGCGCATCGAATTGTTTCCACAGCACGGCATCGACCGACACCTCGATGCCCCGCCGCGTGGTCTCGCCGATGTTCTGGAACACCGAGCGGCCACCGGAATTGGCGAGCACCGCGAGCTCGTCCTGGGTCTTGGTATAGAAGGCGGCGAATCCGGCACGCCAACCCTCGCCATCCGCCTTGACGCCGAGCTCCGTGTTGTCGCTTCGTGCCGGCTTCAGGTCGAGGTTCAGGCCGGGGATGCTGCCGTCTGTGGAGCGGTAGGCGAGATCATTCATCGTCGGCGTCTCGAACCCGCGCCCAAAGGCCGCATAGGCATTCAGGTGCGGATTCATCCGGTAGGTGATGCCCGCCACGGGGTTCACCGCCGAGTAGCTGACCTCGCTGCGAGGATCCCCCGTCGAGGCCCGGTGGTTCAGCGACCGGACCCGCACTTCACTGTTGCGCACTCCCGCGAGCAGGCGCCAGTGCTTGCCCGGCTCCCACTGGACCTGCAGGTATTCATCGAGGTCATAGACATGGTTCGACTCGTCGCGCCGCAGGTCGCCGAGCACGCCGAGTTCATCGCCGATGAAATTGAGGTAGCCGCGGCGCGCCTCGCGCAGATCGTCGTAATTGAGCCCCACGGTGGTCTGCAGCGGCCCGCCCGCCAGTGATCGAGTGTCCGTCAGGCGCAGGTCGGTGCCGTAGAAGTCCCGGCCGAGGTCGATGATGCCGCCGGGATGGGTGGGCCTGGCCTGCGCGGTCGCGAGGATGGCCTGGTACTGGCGCGTGGCGCGATGACCACCGTAGGCGCTCACCGAGAGTTCATCCGTGTCGCTGAGCCGGTGACGCAGGAACGCCCCGCCCTGCCCCTGGCGCAGGGACTTGCGCGTGTTGTAGGCCAGCGCGTTGGAGCCGGCCTGCTCCGGATCCGTGGTCCATTGGGTGCGGGTGAGGCCCAGGGGATCCTGCACCTCCGGCGTCTGCACCAGGTTCCCGACCAGGGTGAGCTGGGTGTCGGGACTGAAGCCCAGCCGCACCTTGGCGTTGAAGTTGTTGCGCTCGGCGGCGCTGTGCACGCGAAAACCGTCGGTCTCGAAATGCGCGGCGTCGATGACGTAGTTGACGAAACCGGTGTCACCGCCTGCCTTCAGCGCATAGCGCTGGGTTCCCAGGCTCCCGCCGGCGGCACTGCCGTCGATGCGGCTGCCGGGCTGGCCATCCTCGGTGAAGATGGCGATGACCCCGCCCGAGGAGTTGCCGTACAGCGCCGAGAAAGGTCCCCGCAGCACCTCCACCGCCTCGGCCGAGCCCAGGTCGAACTGCGAGAACTGACCCTGCCCGTCGGGCATGGTGCCGGGGATGCCATCGGCATACAGCCGCACGCCGCGCACACCGAAACTGGAGCGGGCGCCGAATCCGCGCACCGACACCTGCAGGTCCTGTGCATAGTTCTGCCGGTTCTGCACCGACAGGCCCGGCACCGTCAAAAGCGATTCGGACAGGTTCACCTGGAGCTGGCCCTGTCGCAACTGCTGCGCGCCGACGCGATCCACGGACACGGGCAGGTCGAGGCTGGACTGTGCGATGCGCGTCGCCGTCACGACCACTGGAGAAAGGGCATCGAATCCGTCCGCCGCCGCAGGGAGTTGCGCCGCCGCGGGAAAGGCGCACGCCAGCGCCACGACCGAACAGCAGATCCGACCATTGAGAATCATCGACATGCTCCATCCCGATTCGACTGAAACCTGGCAGTTTACCCTGCTGATCCCGGGAAAGTTTCCCGACGCCATCCCCGAGGCGGCGGGTTGCATCGGCAGCTAGTCAGCAGCCTTCAGGAATCGCGCGGAGCCAGCCAGCGCAGCGCCAGCGGCGGAACGAGCAACAGCGTCACGAGGGTAGAGGAGATGAGGCCGCCAAGGATGACGATGGCCATGGGCCCCTCGATCTCATGGCCCGGCTGATGCCATTGCAGCGCCACCGGCAGCAGCGCAAGGCCGGTGAGGAGCGAGGTCAGCAGAACCGGCGTCAGTCGTTCCGCGGCCCCCTGCCAGGCCGTGTGGATATCCCAGGGGCGGCCCTCCGCTGCCACCAGGTGATCGAAGTGCGAGACGAGCAGGATGGTGTTGCGGGCGGCCATGCCGAACAGCGCCACGAATCCGACCATGGAGCCCAGTGTCAGCGTGGCGCCGGTCAGCGCGACGGCCAGCACGCCGCCGATCAGCGTGCTGGGCAGCGCGAGCAGCACGATGAGCACGTGCCGGGTGCGGCCGAAGGCCGCGGCCAGCAGCAACACGATGAGCGCGAGGGCCCCGGCCGAGTGCAGCAGCATGCGTCCGC